>ENA-OQJH01000408-OQJH01000408.1-human-gut-metagenome-genome-assembly--contig:-NODE-408-length-24363-cov-1.527562_pt1 | contig 24363 bp, 34 predicted proteins | sample MGYA00242597_ERZ504763 | MGnify/ENA primary metagenome ERZ504763 (study PRJEB26092, sample SAMD00036359) | human gut metagenome | host: Homo sapiens | study: EMG produced TPA metagenomics assembly of...
CCTTATTGACTTCCTGCCTACATCATACAGGCGGATCATCATCTCGCTTCCACATGTGACTGCACCTACGGGAGTTCTGTATTTTTCTATTGACGCGTTATGAATCATAATTTAATCTCATCTTTTTTGTAACTCTTATTTTACTGGTTTCAGATTCCAGATTTTTTCATTATATTGTTCAATCGTTCGGTCTGATGAAAAAATATCCGGATTTTGCTGTATTAACAACTGCTTTTTTGATCCATTCATCCTTATGATCGACATACAAACGATATACTTTTTCATACGTTTCGATATAAGACGGAAAATCTGCAAGTATGTAATATGGATCTGCCTCTCCATATTCCCCAAATAAAAGATTCTGGTAAATCTCTGAATATTTTCTATTTCCGTATCGTAACAGATTCCCTTCGATCAGACAATTACATACATCACGGATTCCTGGATGATTCTCGAAAATAATCCCTGGATTGTATGTATGGTACATTTTTTTATTGTAATTACCCTCAGCGCTGTCCCCGAAGATAAAGATATTCTCCTGACCTACACGCTCTGCAATCTCTATATTGGCTCCATCCATAGTGCCGATCGTCAATGCACCATTCATCATAAATTTCATATTTCCTGTTCCAGATGCTTCCATTCCTGCGGTAGAAATCTGCTCACTGATATCTGCTGCCGGAATCAGCATCTCCGCAACCGATACACAATAATTTCTACGAAAACTACCTGAATCTTTCCATCCATATCTGAATCTTTATTCACCATTCCTGAATGGAATGGATCAGCCTTATGATCTCTTTTGCCCTGGCATATCCCGGTGCTGCTTTCGCCGCAAAAATAAATGTGATCGGTGTTGTAATACATGTTGGATCTTTTTGATCTTCTGATATATATAAATGATATGCAGACATTTTAACAGCTGTCGTTTATACTCATGCAAACGTTTACAATGAACATCAAAAAATAGATTCTGGGTTCACTTCGATCCCTTGCTTTTCTTTGATATACTTTGCAAAACGGATCTTATTATTTCGTTTGACCTTCTCATATTTTTTACAAAATTCTTTGTCATCTTTATATGGAAGGATCTGTTCAAACAGACGGTAATCCTTTAAAATATCCCTTTCACATACTCTCTTACCAGATGATATAGCCCCTGATTGGCCAGTGCTAACCAACGTCTGTGTGTGATTCCATTTGTGATCGCAAGATATTTTTGTGGGAAGATCTGATAAGATCCTTTAAAAATCCTCGTTTTTAAAATATCAGTGTGAAGATTTGAAACACCATTGATCCTATGACAAATGGCTACGCATAGGTTTGCCATGCGGATCTCATTGTTTCCGATCACTGCCATCTGTGCGACCTTTTCTTCTTCCTTGCTGTAATATACAGAAAGTTTCTGACAGTATTTCTCATTGATCGCACAAATGATCTGGTAGATCCTTGGAAGCAGTAAACGAAACATGTTCTCATCCCAACATTCCATTGCTTCTGTCATGATCGTATGATTTGTATAATGAAATATCTTCTTGACCACACCATAGGCCTCATCCCATCCAAAATCTTCTTCATCCATCAAAATCCTCATAAGTTCTGGCATTGCCAATGCTGGATGTGTCTCATTGATCTGAATGACAACATGTTCTGGCAAGGAGTTCAGATCATCAATACTGCTTTATGTCTCTTGATCATCGACTGCATCGTTGCAGATGCCAGAAAATAAAACTGTTTTAAACGCAGCATTTTACCCTGCATATGATCATCTGACGGATATAAGACTTTCGAGATCGCTTCTGCAAATGTCTGGTCTGCCATCGCTTTATCATAGATTCCTTCATTAAACGAATGAAAATCGAACCTCCGCTTGCTTCTGGCACTCCACAGACGAAGAGTTGCTGGCGTCTTAGTCTTGTATCCAATGATCGGTACATCATATGGGACTGCAATGACGGTATTATAATCTTTATGTTCAATCTTTAATCCATTCTCTGTCCAGTTTCCTGAATCGTTCCATTAAAATGTACTTCCACACTTAATTCCGGGCGCTCGATCTCCCAAACATTTCCATCTCTTAACCAGTCATCTTCCATCTCAATCTGCGTTCCATCTACAATTTCTGACGAAACATTCCATATTCATATCGGATCCCACATCCGAGTACTGGAAGTTCCATCGTAGAAAGTGAATCCAAAAAACATGCTGCCAGTCGTCCTAGTCCTCCGTTTCCAAGTCCAGCATCATTTTCTTCATCCGTGATCTTATCAAAATCAAGTCCCATCTCCCAGAATGCTTCCCGATATGCCTCATATAATCCTTGATTGATCAGATTATTAGAAAATGCCCTTCCCATCAAAAATTCGGCTGACATATAGTAAAGTTTCTTAACTCCTTGCTCTTGTATCCTTTTTCTGCTGTCTGCCCAGGATATCATGATATCATCCCTGATACACTCCGCTGCTGCCTTATAGATTTCATCATTTGTTGCCTCACTGATCGTTCTTCCAAGTGCATGAATTAATTTATTCTCAATCCGTTGTCCGATCTTATTGCTGTCCATATAGTCCATTGTGATCTAAGCCTCCTTTCTAGTCTTTATCTTTGACCTGTAAATTTATCTCATTTTTTGTCTTTATGAAGAATGGGCATCTTAAAATAAGATGCCCATTCTTCTTTTGAATTTATAATACACTATTATACATATCAAGATAAATCTTTGCAGATTTTGCAAAACTGTTATCGGATTCCATCGCTCTTTGGATCAATCCATGTTTTCTCTTTGGACTCTGCAATGTCTGTAATGCATAACGGATCGCTCCCAGCATCTCATGTGCATTGTAGTTTGCAAATGAGAATCCATTTCCTGTGTCCTCGTATTCATTGTAACTTTGTACTGTATCACGAAGTCCACCTGTCTCACGTACGATTGGAAGTGTTCCATAACGAAGTGCGATCATCTGAGAGATTCCACATGGTTCAAATTTGGATGGCATTAAGAAGAGATCACTTCCTGCATAAATCTGGTGTGCAACTGCATTATCATATGCGATATATGAGCATACTCTTCCTTTGTATTTTTCTTCCATGTAACGGAAAAATTCCTCATATTCATAATCACCCGTTCCGAGAATGACAAATGCGACATTCTCTGTACACATGATCTCATCCAACATGTATTTCACAAGATCCAGACCTTTCTGCTCTGTTAATCTTGTAACCATACCGATGATCGGAACTCCTGGTGTGATCGATAATCCAAGAGCCTTGATCAGTTCCTGTTTATCTTTCTTCTTTCCAGAAAGATCATCTTTGTTAAAATGATATGGAATCAATGGATCTGTCTCTGGATTAAATTCTTCCTGATTCATTCCATTTAAGATTCCCCATGTATCTCCTGCTCTCGCATTTAAGATACCTTCCTGACGGTATGCAAATGCTGGATCACGAATCTCCTGTGCATAAGTTGGACTTACTGTGCTTAAACGATCTGCAAACACAAGTGCTGCTTTCATGAAACTTGCACATTCATAGTTATGCATAAATTCTGGTGTGTCATACTTTGGATCGATTCCTAACCAATGTTCAAACTGATCGAAACCAAATTCTCCTTGATACATCATATTATGGATCGTAAAGATCGTCTTTGCATGTCCAATATCCCAATGTCCGTACTGTGTGCGGAGTAAGATAGGAATCAGACCTGTCTGCCAGTCATTGCAATGGATGACGTCTGGAATAAATCCAATACGGCTTGCTGCTTCGATCACGGCACGGCAGAAGAAAGCATACTGCTCTCCTTCTGCAAGTCCACCACGATATACCGCATCACCAAAAATCCTTCATTATCGATCAGATAATATGTAACTTCATTATAAACCAGTTCTTCTACACCTACATATGTTTCCCCACCACTAAAATTGATGTTGAAATCTGCCAGATGTCTTGTCTGTGCGCCATATTTCCCTTTCATCTGACTATGAAACGGCATGATCACACGGGCATCCGCACCGATCTGATTCAATTCCTTTGGAAGGGTTCCCATAACATCCGCTAGCCCTCCAAGCTTCACAAATGGTGCACACTCTGCCCCTGCAAGCAACACTTTCAGTGAATTGTTATTACTCATTAACACTTGCTCCTTTCGGAATAAATACTGGATGGTTTGATGAGCCTGATAAGTGTGCATTTGAATAAACTTTTACGTGACGGTCTAAAATTGTATGATTGATCTCTGCCTGTGGTGCGATAAATCCTTCTGCCATAACAACAGAATTCTTGATCACAGCTCCCTCTGCGATCTGTGATCCACGGAAGATAACAGAGTTTCAACTTCACCATCAATCTCGCATCCACTACTGATCAGGCTGTTGCTGACTTTCGCATTTGGTCCATATTTTGCTGGTGCTCCATCGGCAGATTTTGTGTAAATTCTTCTATTACCCAAGAATAATTCTTTGTAAACATCTGGTTTTAACATATCCATATTACATTGTAATATGCTTCTAAAGATGTAATACATCCTACATATCCTTTATATTCATATCCCTGAATTACAAGACGATCGAAGTTTGGAACGATAACATCAAAGAAAAAGTGTTTCTTATTATGTGCGATCGCTGTCTCAATAAAATCGATCAATAATGTTGTCTTCATGATATAAGCATCCATGCTCTTCTTATTTGAACGATGTTTTCCTTCAGAATAGCACATATCAAGAACTTTATCGTCTTCATCTGTTTTTAAATAAACTCCATCATAATCGCAGTTCGTTGAATCATCACTATTATCAAAATACATCAGTGTGATATCTGCTCCAGATTTGATATGTTTATCTAACATATCCTGAAAATCTGCATTACAGATCACATAAGAACGTCCTAATAATACATATTTTTCTTTTGCTTTCTTTAAAAATCCAAGTGTTCCACGAAGTCCATCCATAACACTTGCGTATTCTCCGGATGGAGATGCATCATTAATATATGGTGGGAAGATATATAATCCTCCACGTTTTTTGTTTAATCCCCAGTCTTTTCCTGAATTCACATGGCTCAACAGTGAATCGTAATTTCTTCTTGTTAATAATCCTACATTCTTGATTCCTGCATTTACCATATTACTTAACATAAAGTCAACTGTACGATAACGTCCACCAACCGGAAGTGCTGATAAACTTCTGGAGCGTACAAGGTCTTTTAATTTTCTATTTCTTCTCCTGCATTGATAATACCTAACATCTGTTTATCCATATCTTCAATCCTCCTAGTGTAAGATGGTATCTGGGTAGATCATTGCTCCGTCTTCAACAGTCGCATTCTCTAATGCAACACAATGATATCCGATTACAGTTACATTATTTCCTTCTCCAACCTTGCATCCCTGCTCGATGACTACTTCTTCATCGATCAGTGCTTTGTCGATCTGACAGTCTGTTCTTACAACAGTATCTTTCATGATCACACTGTTCTTAACTACACTGCCTTTTCCGATCTTAACACCAGAATGGATGACACAGTTCTCTACTTCACCTTCAATAACACATCCATCGGCAAGAATAGAATTCTTAACAGATGCACCTGGTGCTATATAATGAGGAGGTAATGAGAAGTTTCTTGTGTAGATTCTCATCTTATCATCATTTAAGTCAATCTGAGGATTTTCATCCAGAAGTTCCATATTAGCTTCCCATAAACTGTCGATCGTTCCTACATCTCTCCAGTATCCATCAAATGAGTAAGCATACATCTTTCTTCCATCTTCTAACATTCTTGGAATAATGTTCTTACCAAAATCGTGTTCTGACTCTGGATCATTTCCATCATCGATCAGATACTGACGGATCAGTTTCCATTTAAAGATATAGATACCCATAGAAGCTTTTGTACTCTTTGGTTCTGCTGGTTTTTCTTCGAATTCATAAATACGTTCATCTTCATCTGTATTCATGATTCCAAAACGTTTTGCTTCTTCATAAGTTACATTCAGAACTGAGATCGTACAATCTGCACCTTTCTCTTTATGATACTGAAGCATCTTGTCATAATCCATGGTACAGATCTGGTCACCAGATAATACAATGATATGATCTGGATCAAAATTATCAATGAAATTTATGTTCTGATAAATCGCATCTGCGTTCCACGGTACCAGTTACCTGTTTCTCCCTTCATATATAGGAGGTAAAACATAAGCACCTCCGTTTAAGCTGTCAAGATCCCAGAATCCTCCAGTACCAATATATGCATTTAACTCCAGTGGTTCATACTGTGTTAAAACTCCGACTGTGTCAATTCCTGAGTTTGTACAGTTTGACAGTGGGAAGTCAATGATCTTATATTTTCCACCATAGGATACGGCTGGTTTTGCTTTCTTCTGAGTTAATGCGAACAATCTGCTTCCTTGTCCCCCTGCAAGCAGCATCGCAACGATTTCTTTTTTGTTAATCATAGCTCTTTGTCCTCCTTTATTTTACACCTTGATCATTATTCTTTTTTGTTCTTCTTGTCTTGCTTGTTCTTTTTTTTGGCTGTTCCTCTTCTTTCTCTGTTGTTTGCTTTGTTACCTTATTATCTTCTTTTTGGGAGGTGTCTTTCTTAGTCTCCGGCGCCTCTTCTTTTGTTACTTTCTTTGTAACTTCCGGCTTTTTCTCTACTGTTTTCTTCACAGCTTCTGTTTTCTTCTCCTGTGCTGCCTTCTTTGCTGGCTCTGCTTTCTTTGCAGTGGCTTTCTTTGCCGGCTCTGCTTTCTTTGCTACACTCTTTCGTGATTTCGTCTCCACTTCCTCAATCTTATAGTAAACAACACTTAATGGTTTTAAGGAAATTTCTGCTGCCTGTTGGTAAACAGCTTTCTTTCCTTCAGATGGTACTTTCACCCTCTTCGTTGAAACTTTAGATTCGGAAACATCTCCATCTCCACCAAAATCAAGCTCACTGCTGTCTAAGATCTTCGTAAGTTTTGATTTCTTTGGTAATGGTACCTTGTATTTATCCCATTCCATCGGTGTAAAATTGCAGACACAAAGAATCTGTTGTTGTTTTCTTCCTCTGCCCTTCTTATTCTTTCGTATAAATGCTACAACACTGTGGTCTGCATCACGTTGCAAGCACCATTCAAATCCTGCTGGATCCTGATCTAATTCATATAATGCCGGTTCAGATTTGTAAATCTCATTTAGTTTAGCTACATATTTGTGGAAAGAATCATGCATCTCATACTGATCGATCAAGAACCAGTCAAGCTGTTCTTTGTCTCTCCATTCTACAAATTGGGCGAATTCTCCACCCATAAATAATAATTTCTTTCCTGGATGTGCCATGGTAAATCCATATAATGTTCGCAGTGAAGCAAACTTCTCATCATATGCACCATACATCTTATTGATCATAGAACCTTTGCCATGAACAACCTCATCATGTGAATATGGAAGAATGTAATTCTCACTGTAAGCATAATCCATAGAGAAAATGATCGCTCCATGATTATCCTTACGATACAATGGATCAAGTTCCATATAGTAAAGAGTATCATGCATATATCCCATGTTCCACTTGTAAACAAATCCTAGTCCTTCCGGATCATCAACATCACTTGTTACCTTTGGATATGCTGTTGATTCTTCTGCGATCGTCAAGAATCCCTCATGTGTTGTACGAAGTGCTTCGTTTAGATTGCGAAGGAAATCAACTGCTTCATAGTTGATATTGGTTCCATCTTCATTCGGCACATATTCTCCTTCCTGTTTCCCAAAGTCAAGATATAGCATTGCAGATACAGCATCAATACGAATTCCATCGATATGATAAACATCTGCAAAGAACATCGCACTTGAGATCAAGAAGCTCTGTACTTCTGGTTTCCCATAGTTAAATAATAAAGTTCCCCAGTCAGGCTGGCTTCCCTTCCTTGGATCCTCATGATCATAAATATGTGTTCCATCAAACATTGCCAGTCCATGCTCATCTCTTGGAAATGTGCTGGGACCCAGTCAAGGATAACACTGATCCCTGCTTTATGTAACTCATTGATCATATAATTGAAATCTTCTGGTGTTCCATATCTTGATGTTACACCGTAATATCCTGTTACCTGATATCCCCAAGAAAGATCATATGGATATTCTGTGATTGGCATCAGTTCAACATGTGTATATCCCATCTCTCCAAGATAAGGAATCAGCATGTCCGCAATCTCACGATAATTATAAAATTCTCTCTCTTCTTCCTGCGGCATTCTCCATGTTCCAAGATGCAGCTCATAGATAGACATTGGCTGATCTAATGCCTGGCGTTTCTTTCTCTGATTGATAAAACGTTTTATCAGACCATTTAAAATCATCGAAATCCCAGACTTCGAAGCTGTATCTGGTCTGCATTCTGCATAAATGCAAATGGATCACTCTTATATCTGCAGATTCCATCATAGCCTTCTACATGATATTTATACAGATCACCTTTCTTCAGTCCTTCAATCTCGATCGTATAGATCCCGTCTTTGTCACCTTTCATCGGATGCGCAAGAGGATTCCAGAAATTGAAATCACCTACGACACTGACTGACTTTGCATTTGGAGCCCAAACAGTAAATCTGTGAGTCTTTGTCTTCTTCTGATAATGGCATCCAAATGTCAGGTATGCCTGCCTTGCCTTTCCCGTCTGAAACAAATACAAATCCTCACGATTGATAGTTTCATTCATAGTATAACTCCTCCTTAAAACTTCAAAACAAAGAATTCTTGTGATTGAATCCCACACTTACAGAAAATCTTATCTTATAAGACTTCTTTGTGAAACTAAAAAGTCTAATAAAATAAAAAGCGTAAACAACCACGAACAATCTTCTTGCAAATGGCTTATTTACGCTTTTATAGTCATATCTTTAATTTCTATAGGTATAATAAAAATGTGACACGTTGTCATCTTACAAGATATTTTCATATTCAAAGAACAATGTACTGTAAATATCTTTCGTTTCTAGTCCACTTTCTGGTTGTTTATCTGCTGTTCAAAAAGTGTTTGTTTCACTAACTTTATTATACCAAATCTTTTCATATATTTCAACAAATTGTACAATATTTAATGCACTATTTATATCCATATTGTGAAATTCATCCAAGCAATTTAATATACAGATGTAGAATTTCTCATTTTAGGATCATATCCTGCTTTTTTCAAGGATTTAATGATCTTATTTTTATGTTCTGTACCGAATGCTTCCATTGTGATCGTAAGTTCTACCGCACTATTTCTGTTGATACTTACGAACTGGTTATGCTCTAGTTTGATAATATTTCCCTGTGCATCTGCGATCACATCAGAAACTTTATTTAACTCTCCTGGTTTGTCTGGAAGGAATACAGATACCGTAAAGATTCGATCTCTCATGATCAATCCATGCTGTACTAAAGATGCGATCGTAATGACATCCATATTTCCACCACTGATGATAGAAACTACTTCTTATTCTTAACATCCAGATGTTTTAATGCTGCAATTGTTAGTAATCCAGAGTTTTCTGCTAACATCTTGTGATTTTCTAACAAGTCTAAGAAACATGGGATCAGTTCTTCATCTTCTACTGTGATGATATCATCAAGGTTTTCCTGAATATATGGAAATGATCTTTCCTGGTGTCTGTACTGCTGTACCATCTGCGATCGTGCTGACATGATCACATGACACTACTTTTCCTGCTTCTAATGAAGCTTTCATACATGCTGCTCCTGCTGGTTCTACACCGATCACTTTAATCTTTGGATTTAACAGTTTGGCAAGTGTTGAAACACCTGTTGCAAGTCCGCCTCCACCGATTGGTACAAGGATGTAATCTACGGTTGGAAGTTCTTTAAAGATATCCATTGCGATCGTTCCTGCCCTGTTGCAACCGTTGGGTCATCAAATGGATGAACAAATGTATATCCATGTTCTGCTGCAAGGTCTAATGCGTGTGCACATGCTTCATCATAAACATCTCCATGAAGGATCACTTCTGCTCCAAGATCTTTTGTTCTGTTAACCTTTAACAGTGGAGTGGTTGTTGGCATAACGATCGTTGCTTTGACTCCCTGTCTTGCTGCTGCCAATGCAACACCCTGTGCATGGTTTCCAGCAGATGCTGTGATCAATCCTTTTGCTTTTTCTTCTTCAGATAATGTACTGATCTTGTAATATGCACCACGGATTTTGTAGCTCCAGTCAACTGCATGTTCTCAGGTTTTAGATAAACATCGTTTCCTGTCTGCTCTGAAAAATAATCACTTTTGATCAGCTTGGTAGGAAGGACAACCTCCTGCACTTTATTATATGCAGCTTCAAAATCTTTTAGTTCTAACATTTTAATTTTCTTCTCCTTTTTCGAATAATGCATTGACAAACATATCTGGATCAAATCTCTGAAGATCATCAACCTGTTCTCCAATACCAATGTATTTTACTGGAATTCCAAGTTCTGACTGGATTGCGATCGCGATTCCGCCTTTTGCTGTTCCATCTAATTTCGTCAAAATAATTCCTGAAATGTCTGTTGCTTCTTTAAACTGTTTTGCCTGTGCCATGGCATTTTGTCCAGTTGTTCCATCTAAGACGATCAGTGTCTCTAAATAAGCTTCACTGTATTCTTTTTGGATGATACGATTGATCTTGCTTAACTCATTCATCAGATTCTTCTTATTATGAAGTCGTCCTGCTGTATCACATAACAACACATCGACATCTCTTGCTTTTGCTGCTGCTACCGCATCATATACAACAGCCGCAGGATCTGCACCCTCTGCTTGACTGATGATATCAACCCCAGCACGATTTGACCATTCTTTGAGCTGTTCGATCGCTCCAGCACGGAATGTATCCGCAGCTGCCAGTAATACTTTTTTTCCTTGTCCTTTTAATGATGCCGCAAGTTTTCCAACAGATGTTGTTTTCCCTACACCATTTACTCCAATGACAAGAACGACACTCTTTTTATCAATAAAATCATAAGCACTATCATCCAGTCTCATCTGATCCTTAATAGAATCGATCAAAAGCTGTCGGCATTCTTCCGGCTCTTTGATCTTATTTTCTTTTACTTTTTTCTTCAGATCTTCAATGATATTCATTGTTGTATCAATTCCCATATCACTCATGATCAAAATCTCTTCCAGCTCTTCATAAAAATCCTCATCTATTCCAGAAAATCCGCTGAAAATAGAGTCAAAACTTGAGGCAATATTATCTCTTGTTTTACTTAATCCCTGTGCAAGTCTTTTAAAAAATCCTTTTTTCTCTGACATAGCCATTCTCCTTTTATTCATCTAAATCATTCTCGATCAAATTTACAGAAACCTGAGTTGAAATACCTTTTTCCTGCATCGTGATTCCATATAAAACATCTGCTGCCATCATCGTTCCTCTTCGATGTGTGATCACGATAAACTGTGTATCCTTTGTAAGTTTATGCAGATACTTTGCAAACCTTGTGACATTTGAATCATCCAATGCCGCTTCAATCTCATCCAGGAGACAAAACGGAGATGGTTTTAAATTCTGGATCGCAAATAATAATGAAATCGCTGTTAAAGCTTTCTCTCCACCTGATAACTGCATCATATTCTGAAGTTTCTTTCCTGGAGGCTGTGCAATGATCCTGATTCCAGATTCTAATACATCATCATCTGTAAGTTCCAATCTTGCTTCTCCACCACCAAATAATTCCACGAATACTTCCTGAAATACTCGTTTGATGTCTTTAAACTTTGCATTAAACTGACGGCGCATCGCATCTTCCAGTTCTTCCATCAAACCTGTCAGATGTGCTTCTGCTGTCACGATATCTTCATGCTGTTTCTGCATAAATTCGTAACGTTCGGAAACTTCTTTATAATCTTCGACTGCATTGATATTAACTGGTCCAAGGTTCTTGATCTTATTTTTTAACTCAGAGATTGTTTCCTTAACCTTTGTAAGGCTCTGCGTCTCATCCAGATCGATCCTCTGTTTTGCCTGATGATATGTGATCTCGTAATTCTCCCACATATAATCCAAAAGCTCTTTTTTCTTTCCTTTGCGATTCTCTCTCTGACTCTCCAGACGATACATTTCTTTGTCATATCCACTGATACGTTCAAGCATCTCTTCGCGTTCTTTAAGGATATCCTTATAAAGGACTTCTTTCTCCTTCACTTCTTCCTGCATCTTCTGATGCCTGTTCTGATCTTCTATGATCTTTCGTTCCATTGCTTCGCATGATTCTTTTAAATGTTCGATCTGCTGTTTTAATGCTTTTACATTCTCATTGATTACTTCCAGTATCTTTCTGATTTTCTTGAACCTCTTCTGATAGATGTTCGATCTCAGATCTTACTCGCTCCTGATTATTCTCCTGAAATTCTAACTTCTGTGATTCTTTGCTTAACTGCATATGAACCTTGGAAACTTCCATTGCATGCTGTTCGGCATGTTTTCTAAGATGTTCAAGAATCTCACTGATCTCCTTGATCCTTTCTTCATCCTGCTCATTTGCACTTTCAAGATCTACCTGTTCATCTTGCAGTCTGTCAGCATCATCTTCCGCATTCCTTAATTCTTCTTCCAGTTGTTGTCTCTGTATACTTAACTGTTTGTGCCTATTATCAAGCTCTTCTTTTCTTCGCTTGATCGCAGATTGTGACATCTGCTGTGTATTTAATTCCAAAGAGATTTCTTGCATCTCTTTCTCTAAGTCTATCATATTTTGCTGATATTCTTTGAGTTTTTTTCATTTTCATGATATTTTTCTTCATCTTCTGTGATTGCTTTCGTCCATCGATCCAGCTTCTTCTTTAATTCTTCAACTTCTCTGGATCTTCCAAGCAGATTGCTCTTATTCTTAAAAGCACCTCCAGACATTTGCACCGCCTCGGTTTAAGGAATCTCCATCAAGCGTTACGATCCTTACACTGTGGTGATATTTATTTGCAATTTTAATTCCTGCATCCATATCTTTTACAACAAGAATCTGTCCAAGCAGTGATGCAAATAATCCTTATATACTTCATCATAGATCACAAGTTGGTTGGCTGCCCCGATCACCCCTGGTTCTAAAAGAATTTCTTTCCTTGCAATTCTTTTCCCTTCACTGCATCCAGCGGCAAAAACGTAACTCTTCCATAACGATTTTTCTTCAGATATTCGATCATCTTCTTCGCTGTTTTCTGCGTATCCGTTACAATGTTCTGAATACTTCCACCCAGAGCTGTCTCGATCGCTGTTTCGTATTTTTCTTCCACTTGAATGATATCCGCAACAGCTCCAATGATCCCAGATGTCACGGCCTGTTGTTCCATCACTTTCTTGATCCCGAATCCATATCCATCATAACGTTCTGCCATATTCCGCATTGTTTCATAGTTGGAACGCACTCTATGATATTTCTCTCTTTTCTGATCCATCTGTTCCTGAATCTGACGGCGTTCCGCTATCAATGTTTCTTCGATTCTCTTGGCATTATGACATTCGATCTCAGATCGTTTTTTCTTCTCATTGATCTCTTCGATCTTCTGACTAGAAGAATTCTTTTTCTTTTTCCTGATCATTGATCTGCCGTTTTATTTCTTCTATCTGATGATCCAGTCCTATGATCCGAACATTTAGCTGTTCTTTCACTGTCTGGGAACGCTCAATCGCTCCAGCCACCCGCATACGGCCTTCTCTGACAGCATTCACTCGGATTTCAATCTCTTCTTGTTCTCTCTCCAGATCCTGAATCTGCTTCTGATACAATGCAACTTCGCTTTCTTTTTGTATCTTTTGTTCCATGACAGATTCATATTCCTTACGAATTTCTTCTGTCTCTGCCTCAAATCTCTTTAACTGTGCTTTCTTTTCATTCAGATCTTTATACAGCTTATCCTTAGACTCCAGATACATACTCTCACGCATATGTTCTGTATTGATCTGTTCATTTAAAACCTGAATCTTTCCTTCTTTTTTCTGCTTTGTAAGCTTCATTTCAGAAATATGAGCAGTGATCGTTTCGATTTCCTGTTTTAAATGATCCAAAAACTCTTCTTGTTTTCCGTATTTCTCTTTTGCTTTGGCAAGTGTCTGATTTGCCTCATTGATCTCCCGCTGAGCGATTTCTATCTTTTCATCCAGCTCTTTTAATTCCTTCTCAAGATTCTGATTCTCAAGCAGGAATAACTTCACATCTTCATCTTTCAACTGATCTCTTAACAACAGATATTCTCTCGCATGTTCTGACTGTTTCTTAAGCGGTCCAACCTGACGTTCCAATTCCGTTAAGATATCTGTGACTCGTACCAGATTCTCACGTTCGATTTCCAAAGATTTTTGTGTTTCCAGCTTGTTTTTCTTGTATTTAACAATTCCTGCTGCTTCATCAAATAATTCTCTTCTCTCTTCCGGTTTTCCACTTAAGATCTGTTCGATCTGTCCCTGTCCGATGATCGAATATCCCTCTTTTCCGATTCCTGTATCAAAAAAAGTTCTACGATATCCTTTCTTCGGCAGGCACTTCCGTTGATCAAATATTCACTTTCCCCAGAACGATAGACTCTTCTGGCAACTGTTACTTCTTCAAACTGGATTGGCAGACTATGGTCACTGTTATCTAATGTGATCGCAACATAAGCAGATCCCATCGGCTTTCGAAGCTCTGTCCCCGAAAAAATAACATCTTCCATTCTAGAACCACGAAGCTGTTTTGCTCTTTGTTCTCCAAGCACCCATCGAACAGCATCTGCAACGTTACTCTTTCCACTTCCATTTGGACCTACGATTCCTGTGATCCCATGTTCAAATTTAAAGATCATTTATGGGCAAAAGATTTAAAGCCATTGACCTCAATACTTTTTAAATACATGTCCACCTCTGTTTCGTGTTATTTTTTGTGGCGTTTGATCGCCTCAAATGCAGCATGCTGTTCTGCTGACTTTTTACTATGTCCTGATCCTGTTCCGATCACATTCTCTCCAAGACGTGCTTCTACCGTAAAGATTTTGGCGTGATCTGGACCTTCTTCTCCAACAAGCACATATTTTAATCGTCCTTTTCCTTCTCCCTGAACAATCTCCTGAAGATTCGTCTTTGCATCGAAAAACAGAACTTTATTTTCTACATCTTTAAATAAATATGTCTCAATGAATTTTGTTGCCGTTTCGATTCCCTGATCTAAATAAATCGCACCGATCACAGCTTCAAATGCATCAGAAAGAATGGAATCTCTTGATCTTCCACCTGTCATATCTTCTCCTTTGCTTAAGAGAACATATTTCCCAAGGTTGATATCTCTTGCACATCCTGCAAGTGTCGGCTCACATACAAGACTCGCCTGATCTTGCTTAACTTTCCCTCTGATTCTTTCTGGTATGTGCGATACAGATAATTACTTGTTACCAGCTCAAGAACTGCATCTCCCAAAAATTCGAGACGTTCATTATTCTTATCTTTGCTCATTCTTCGTTCATTTGCATAGGAACTATGAATGAAGCATTCCAAAGTCGGGATGGCTCATGAAATTTAATTCCTATCTGCTCTTGAAATTCTTCCACACTTTTTGCATCCATTTTCTTCTTATCCTTTCACAATCTGGTCTTTGATCTTCTGCGTAATATCTTCTTCGCAAATGCGATACACTGAATGATCGCATTTTTCATTTCTTTTGCACTTGAAGATCCATGTGCTTTCACAACCAATCCATTTAATCCAAGTAATGGCGCTCCACCATATTCAGAAGCATCAAATTTCTTTAATGTCTTCTTTAATGCTGGTTTTGCTAATAGTGCACCGATCTTACTCTTTAATGTTGACATCATTCCTTCTTTGATCTGACTGACTAACACTGCTGCTAATCCTTCTTCCAGTTTCAGAACGATATTTCCTGCAAATGCATCACATACAACAACATCCGCTGCACCGTATGGGATTTCTCTTGCTTCGATACTTCCGATATAATTGATATTTTCACATTCCTTTAATAATGGACCTGTTTCTTTTACCAGCTGATTTCCTTTGGCTTCTTCCACACCGACATTGACAAGTCCAACTCTTGGGTTCTTGATTCCAAGAACATCTTCCATATAGATAGATCCCATCTGTGCAAACTGAAGCAGATATTCCGCTTTCGCATCCATATTCGCTCCAGCATCGACTAATAACATCGGACCTTTGGCTGTTGGCATCACTGCTCCCAGTGGTGCTCTCTTGATCCCTTTGATCCTTCCAACAACAAACTGTCCTCCAACAAGGATCGCTCCTGAACTTCCAGCTGATACAAATGCATCTGCAGTCTTATCCTTTACCATTTTCAGGGCGACCACCATGGAAGAATCTTTCTTCTTACGAATCGCTTCTACTGGTGATTCGTCACAAGAAATTTCTTCTTCTGCATTCACAACTTCAATTTGTTCATTTTTATACTGATATTTGCTTAATTCTTCATGAATCCTTGGTGCTTTTCCTACAAGAAATACTTTCAGATTGTTTTTTTCATTCACAGCATCAACGGCACCTTTTACAACTTCTCCTGGTGCATGATCTCCACCCATGCATCAACTGCCACTTCACTAATTTCTCCATATGACCTGTTACTCCTTTTCTTAAAAATAGGAAATGCCACACGCCTAAACCTTCTTAAAAAGCCTAAACGTATGGCATTTCTCTTCATTTACCATTATTCAGCGTGTGCTGAAACAATTTCCTTTTTATTGTAAGATCCGCAGGCTTTACATACTCTGTGAGGCATCATAAGAGCACCACATTTGCTGCATTTTACAAGTGTTGGAGCAGTCATCTTCCAGTTTGCTCTACGTCTGTTTCTTCTTCCTTTGGATGATTTATTCTTTGGACAAATTGACATTGGTTTTACACCTCCTTAAAATTCTTAAAAATATCCTGAATCGCTGCCATACGAGGGTCTGCCACCGTACGATCGCAGCCACACTCTTTTTCATTCAGATTCGTTCCGCACACCGGACAAAGTCCTTTGCAGTCTTCTTTGCATAACACTCTGGACGGAAGTTTTGGAACAACTTCATCGAAGATCAGTATATCAAGATCAAGATACTTGTCCTCGATATATGAAGAATCTTCTTCATCGAGATCCGAAAAATCTAATTCTTTCATCACCTGCACGGAAACCGGATAACTCACTTCTTCAAGACATCGACTGCATGGAATTCCAAGCGTGACTTCTGTCTCAAATGCAAATGATATCTTATCCTTTCCAATATTTCTAAAAACAATCAAAAAATCATTCTTCTCTCGAATAGGATAAGACACACCTTTAAGCTTAATCTCATTCAGATCGATTGACGCTTCGACGGTTTCTTCATATTTAGGTACTGAAATAATTTTTGATAATTGATCTTCATACGATCTCCTAAATTTTCATACTGTACTATTATACGAATGTGCTTCTGGTTTGTCAAGTAATTTTCCTTACTTTTAAAAAAACAATCCAGAAGCACATTTTAACAAGCTTTATTTTTTATGAAATGATTATTTGACAAGGGCTACTGTGTCTCTTGCGATCATTAATTCTTCATTTGTTGGTACACAAAGCAGTGTAACTTTAGAATCATCTGTAGAGATGATCGCTGTTTCTCCGTGAACATCGTTCTTCACTTCGTCAAGTTCTGTTCCTAAATATCCAAGATATTCACAGATTGCTTTACGTGTGATATCATCATTCTCACCAAGTCCTGCTGTAAATGCGATCGCATCAACACCATTCATAGCTGCTGTGTAAGCTCCGATGTATTTTGCTACGCGGTATGCATATGCATCTAATGCTGCAGCTGCAACTTTGTTACCTTCAGCTCTTGCTGCTTTTACATCTCTAAAGTCAGAAGATACTCCTGATAACCCGTTAAACTCCTGATTCTTTGTTTAAGATATTAATTACTTCAGATGCTGTTTTGTTTTCTTTATTCGCAATAAATTCGATGATTGCTGGATCAAGATCTCCAGAACGTGTTCCCATGATCAGTCCTTCAAGTGGTGTTAATCCCATAGATGTATCTACTGATTCTCCACCTTTGACTGCTGTAACACTTGCACCGTTTCCTAAATGGCATACGATGATCTTTAAGTCTTTGATATCTTTTCCTAAGACTTTTGCTGTCTCTAAAGATACGAACTGATGAGATGTTCCGTGGAATCCATAACGGCGGATACCATCTTCATCGTAATATTTTCTAGGAATACCATATAAGAATGCTTTCTCTGGCATTGTCTGATGGAATGCTGTATCAAATACTGCTACCATTGGAAGTCCTGGCATTAATTCCTGACATGCGCGAACTCCGATCAGTCCCGCTGGGTTATGAAGTGGTGCGAATACGCTGCATTCTTCAACTTCTTTGATAACTTCATCTGTGATCAGGCATGATTTTGTGAATTTCTCTCCACCGTGAACAATACGATGTCCTACAGCTCCGATCTCATCAAGACTTTCTACAACTCCGTTTTCTTTATCTGTCAGCTGGTCGATAACGATTCCGATCGCTGTCTTATGATCTGGCATAGCTGGTGTAGATTTGATCTTGTCTTTTCCCGCTGGCTGATGTGTTAATGCTCCATCAATTCCGATTCTTTCACATAATCCTTTTGCTAAAACACTTTCTGTCTCTGAATCGATTAACTGATATTTTAATGATGAGCTTCCGCAGTTGATAACTAAAACTTTCATGAACTATGATTCTCCTTATATTTTTCTTATTTATCTGCTTCCAGTGCTGCTGCCTGTACACATGTGATCGCTACTGCACCAACGATATCTGATGCTACACATCCACGTGATAAGTCATTGACTGGTTTTGCGATTCCCTGTGTAATAGGTCCGAATGCTGCGCTCCACCTAATCTCTGCACTAATTTGTATCCAATGTTACCAGCATCTAAGTCTGGGAATACTAATACGTTCGCTTTACCAGCAACTTCACTTCTTGGAGCCTTACTTGCTGCAACTTCTGGTACGATCGCTGCGTCAAGCTGTAATTCTCCACAGATCAAGTACTGAGGGTATTTTTCTTTAGCGATGTTTGTTGCTTCTACAACTTTTGTTACATCATCATGTTTTGCACTTCCGCATGTAGAATGGGATAACATTGCAACTCTAGGTGTTGCTCCGATCAACTGTTCAAATGTCTTAGCTGAGCTTGAAGCGATTGCTGCTAACTGTTCTGGATTTGGATTCTGATTCAGTCCACAGTCAGCGAATACGAAACATCCATTTTCACCCATATCTTTAGCCTTTGTATCCATTAACATGAAAGCTGATACGATCTCTGTACCAGGTGCAGTCTTAACAACCTGAAGTGCTGCACGAAGTACGTTTGCAGAAGAGTTGATCGCTCCTGCTACCATTCCGTCTGCATCTCCAACTCTTACCATTGTTGCTCCGAAGAACAGTGGGTTGGATAACAGGATCTCTTTTGCATCTTCTGGAAGCAGTCCTTTGCTCTTTCTTGCTTCACACAAAGATTCGATATATGTATTTAAATGATCACAGTTCTCTGGATCAACAAAAGAAGCTTTGGCTAAATCTAATCCTTCTGCTTCTGCTTTGCCTTAATCTCGTCTTCTTTTCCAACTAAATAATATCAGCGATCTCTTCACTGATAACCTCTGCTGCTGCTGTTAATGTTCTCATGTCTGTAGTTTCAGGCAGTACAACAGTTTTCTTATTTGCTTTTGCCTTGTTTTTAATCTCATCAATAACACTCATTTTTCGCGTTGCTCCTTTCAACTTTCCAAAAAGATGAATTTAATCTTGTTAAATTATACAACATCATTTCTTTGTATACAATAATAGTATTTGTATTTTTCGTTGTACATTTCCAGAAAAATCTATATTCTATTCTACATTTTTTGTTTTCTCTGACAAGATACTTGTTGCTCATTTTTCATTTTTTGTGCAATTTTACTTTTATTCATTTGTGATTTATAATACATTTACAAAATAAACGATTCAAATAAGGAATCTCGAAAGGATATTTTATGAAAACAGCAGCTATCATTTGCGAATACAATCCGTTTCACAATGGTCATGAATACCACATCATGCAGACAAGGAATATCACGGGTGCAGACTACGTCATTGCCATCATGAGTGGAAACTATGTACAGCGCGGAACTCCGGCGGTTATGGACAAAAAAATACGTACCAAGTCTGCCCTTCTTGGAGGTGCCGATCTCGTGATCGAACTCCCCTTATTTGCAGCATGTTCATCTGCCCCTGATTTTGCAATTGGAGCTGTCAGTCTGCTTCACAAACTAGGGTAATCGACTACCTTTCTTTTGGAAGTGAGTGTCAAGATATTAACAAACTTAAGCAGATTGCATCCTTTCTTATCCAATATGAAGAAGAAATCGAGCGTGGTACAAAAGAGCTTATGAGTCTCGGACATTCTTATCCGAAAGCAAAAGAACTTTATCTTAGAGAGCATCTTGATGATGCTTCTTTGATCGAAGTATTAAAACAGCCGAATAATATTCTTGGGATTGAATATTTAAAAGCTTTGCTACAGTTAGACAGCCCTATCATTCCCGTCTGTGTTACCCGTGTTTCAAACGATCATCACAGCAAGGAGTTGACACCTTCGATTTCTTCTGCAACATCCATCCGTGAAATCTTAGAACAAAACCAGATCAGACCTTTATTCTCAAGAGTCCCTGAAGCTTTGCATGATATCTATCAGATGCATTATCAAAAAGATTTTCCTGTCTGCCTGGATGATTTTTCTCTGCTTTTACATGCAGCTATTTATTCTTGCGAAGATCTTACACAGATCAGCGGTATTTCAAGCGATTTTAAGGACCGTATTTTTTAAGATGTTAAAATCTGATCTTTCTTTTGAAGAACTGATCAGTGCCTGTAAGACCAAAAACCTCACCTGGAGCAAAATAAGCAGAAATCTTTTGCATATCATGCTTGATATAACAAAAGAAAAGGTTGAAAAAGCACGAACTTACGATATGTCTCCTTATTTTCAGATTCTAGGTTTCAAACGTTCTGCTTCCTTCCTGATCGGGAATATCAAAAGAAAATCTTCCATCCCTATGGTCCGCCATCTGCGTGTTATGAATGATCCTTTATCCAAAGATCAAGAAGAATTATTATCTACAGAACAACGTGCCAACCAGTTATATCGTACCGTGATCGGACAGAAATTTCATACGATCATAAAAGATGAGCAGATCATCTTCTAGTTTCACCTCCCGCTTCATACACTATAAAAAGAAAGCGGGAGATTTTCATGAAAACCAGTTTTATCCAGTTTTTACTTATTTTTAGTGTTCTTTCCTTGTTATTTTTTCCACAAACATCGGTCCAAGGCGCAAAAAATGGGCTGATTTTATGGTCTGCAACGATCACACCGACTCTTTTACCTTTTTTACTGCTCACTGGTTTTATGCAATATTACCAAACGTTCCATCTGATCTCCCGGCTCTTTTACCCCCTCAAAAAACTTTTTCCTGGTATCAATGAGGACTTTTTTTACACCTGTATTCTAGGTTTTTTTGTGGATGTCCCCTCGGTGCGAAGATCATTGATGATTTTATTTCTTGTGGATCTTTTACGAAATCTGAAGGAGAAAAGCTATTATATACCTGCAATCAGATCAGTCCCATGTTCTCTGCTGGATATACTCTTACATTGATCCTTCATGGCAAAAATTTCTGCTCTGCGCTTTTTCTTTTGCCTGTATTTTCCTGTCATGTGTTATCTGATCTATCTGGTCTTTTTATTTTTTACAAGCGATTTTCTACATACACACCACTCTTCTCCCACCATTGCACACAAAAAATCAGCAGATCAGGTAATCTTTGATAGTCTTCATTCCATTTTCATGATTGGAATCTGTATTATGATCTTTTCAATTGCCGTTTCTCTTTTAGAAATTCTTCCACTTCCTTTCTTATTTAAAAAGAGGATTGACCGCTGTTCTTGAAATCACAAATGCCATCTCCTATTTTGGTTCTTCCCATATGTCTATCAGCCGCAAAGTCATATTATTGTGTATGATCACTTCTTTTGGCGGGTTGTCTGCTGCCGTGCAGACTTTAAGTGTATACAAAAAGAGCAGACTCTCCCTCTGGAAATATCTGCTCATAAGATCTCTTTTTAGTGTTTCAAGCGGACTACTTGCTTATCTAGTCTTCATCTGAAATGAAATCTTCTACCGTTCTTGTTCTTGCCTGTGGAATGCTGACTCCGGAAAGCTGTTCTTCTATCTCCTTCGCATTCGTTTTAATCGATGCAAGATCTGAATCTAATGCGGATAACAACTGGTTAAACACACTCTCCTGTGCTTCTTTGACACTTGCCACATAACCTTGTACATCTTCCATGATCTCATTGACATAGCGCAATGCACCTGCACGGATCTGATCTGCTTCTTCATTCGCATTATGTACAACACTTCTTGCTGTATCTTTGGCGTGAGTTTCAATCTCATTCGCTCTCATCTTTGCCATCTCAACAACCTCATTCTGATCGATCAATTCTCCTGCATCTCTTGCTGCCTGATCGATCATCTGCTGTGACTTCACTCTGGCATCTTCCAAGATCGCATCTTTGTTCAGAATGATCTTATGGCTTCGTTCAATCTCACCTGGAATCTGCTTCCTTAATTCCTCGATCACTGTCATCAATACATCTTTCTCGATCATAATCTTACCTGGACTAAATCTTGCTGGTTTTGCTTCGTCGATCAGTACTTCAATATCATCAATCATCTCATGTAAATACTTCTCACTCATATTCATTCGCCTCCTATGATTTAAATTTCTTCTCAAGACATTCTTGTACGTAAGGCGGTACCATCTCAGAAACATCTCCATGATAAGATGCAATTTCCTTTACGATCGTGGAACTTACATAAGAATACTCAAATGCTGGTTGTAAAAAACATGGTATCTAAGTCTTTATCCAATCTCGCATTTGTCTGTGCAATTTGAATCTCATACTCAAAATCAGTTACTGCGCGTAGTCCTCGGACTGATACACTGGCTCCTGTTGTTTTGCAAAGTCTACCAACAATCCGGAAAATGACATAACCTCTACATTATCAAGATGACTTGTCACTTTTCGTATCATATCAACCTTCTCTTGTGTTGTAAACATTGGTTTCTTTGCACTGTTTACCAATACTGCGATGATCAGCTTGTCAAAAACCTTGGCTGAACGCTCTATAATATCAATATGTCCATAAGTCACCGGTCAAAACTTCCCGGATAAACTGCAATACTCATCTTCTAATCCTCCACTGTTTTCATCAAAAATGTATGTTTATTTGTCTTATATTCTTTTACTCTTATAACCTTTAATTTCTCAAAATCTGGTATCTCTGTGTCAAGAGACGATTCCACGATAACTACCGTATCTTCTGTACAAATAGAGGATCGATCTATGATTGATAATACTTCTTCTTCAAATCCTTTCTTATATGGAGGATCCATAAAAATATGATCAAATGTTACATTCTTCGTCTCTAACTGCCTGATCGCTGAATTCACATCTGTTGCCAAAACCTGTGCTTTCTTATCAAGCTTTGTATATCTTAAATTCTCTCGAATGCATCTCAATGCAGGTTTTGCTTTCTCAACAAAATAAGCTTCCTTTGCTCCTCTGCTCAATGCCTCGATCCCGATTCCTCCACTTCCAGAGAAAAGATCCAGAAATGTACTTCCCGGGATATCATACTGAATCATATTAAATAACGTCTCTTTGATGCGATCCTGGGTTGGTCTTGTCTCCATTCCTTCGATCGTCTTTAATTTTAAACTCTTCGCACTTCCTGCTACGACTCTCATATCTATGTATATTCCTTGTCTTTTATTTGCTTTGCAAAGTTATTTCCACTTTTGCTTCACTATTTCTTTTATTTTATTATATCTACAGATTTTGTCAACCGACAAACCAATATTTCAGAAAGAGACAGTCAAAGTTATACTTTCGCTGCCTCTTTCTGAATCTTATGATGTTTGAGGATTGCTTCATTGCTACGCAATTTCGCAATCCGGATACATCATCTTATCTAATTAGCGAGACATTTCTTCTTCCTGTCTGCGGATCATTTTACGAACCATCTCTCCTCCGACAGATCCTGCCTGAGCAGTTGTTAAGTGTCCGTTATATCCTTCTTTTAAATCCACACCGATCTCATTTGCAACTTCGAACTTAAATCTGTCTAAGGCTCCTCTCGCTTCTGGTACCTCGACTCTGTTTGTTCCTTTGCTTCTTGCTGAAGTTCGTTCTTCCATGTTGAAAGTCCTCCATTTCTTTTGTTTTGTTATCTGTTACGCTCATAGTATATGCAAGCGTACAAAAGATACACTGGGAGTTTTTACATGATGTTGCATTTTATGGATTGTTATTT
>ENA-OQJH01000409-OQJH01000409.1-human-gut-metagenome-genome-assembly--contig:-NODE-409-length-24342-cov-1.917241_pt1 | contig 24342 bp, 32 predicted proteins | sample MGYA00242597_ERZ504763 | MGnify/ENA primary metagenome ERZ504763 (study PRJEB26092, sample SAMD00036359) | human gut metagenome | host: Homo sapiens | study: EMG produced TPA metagenomics assembly of...
CCCCCATTTAGCCAGTCATAAAAAAACGCCTCATCTCCGCTGCATTCAAACGCAAGCGTAATCAAATCCCCCTCGACTGGCAGATTCTCCCGGTTTCCGATTTCTTCACAAATTTGCATGTGTAACTGGATGATTCTTCTCAGGTTTGAATCATCATAGTGTTGGATATGGCAGCGATAATTGTAATAAAGTATCGGAATTTCTTTGCCACGAATTTTCAATATAGCTTGATAAATCATGATAATAGAACATCTACTAAACGATTATAATAAAAATTATGGATATTCAAATCCATATACTATCTTATTTACTTTAGAATTCTTAATACTTAAGTATAAACTATATCCTGGCATATTGTATTTTTTACAAAATCCAGAAACATCATCTATTCCAATTCTATATACAATTAAAGAATCCCGCCCACGTTTTTGAAAAACACACTTATCTCCCTTTATATCTAAAACAGAATCTAAAGCCATTCCCAAAGCTAATTGAGATTCAGTTTCAAAAGATATGTAATCAGTGTGATATTTCTTACTATCCTTAAAAAGTTCTTCATTCAAATATCCGATTTCAAATAGAGAAAATTCATTTTTTAGAGCACCTTCATATGTAAATGCTTTTAGATATTGTGTATGAGAACTATTTAGAAATAAGCAAAAAGCATATATGTCTTGTTCCATATTAACACATAAACTATCAACATTGATAGGATAAAAAGAATCTATTGATTTATAATCGTTTAGATACAACTTGTTATTAACTGTAATATCTGGTACAAACGCTTTTTTTATCACTTTTATTGTAATAAATATTATAGGTAAGTCCTTTAGTGATATTATTCCATTTCACAGTAGGCTGATTATCACTATTAAATAGTGATATAATAGCAATAATTATAAATACTATTTGTTTATTCATTGATATTAGGAGTTTTTTTTCTGCCCCAATTGGCATTATTAGGATTGTTCATTATATATATTTTAGTTGGAATTCCTTTTTGCAATTTAAGATATCCACGTAATTTATCTCTAAATCTTATCAAATCATTCTTATCACCACTTAACCCTATGCAACCCAATGTTCCTTCATTATTTCCATCAGGATGAATTCTCAACAAACTTCTATTTGTTTTAAATTGAGGATCTAAATTAAAACTAAATCCTATTTCATCATGTGTCATTCCACGGTTGTACCAATTACTTAGAGGTCCTCTATCCGCATAATTACTTGTCACATAATCTCCATTTTCAGGAGCTCCGTTACCATAACCACCAGCAACGCCTTTAAAAGAATCCAAAACAATCGAAAACCCATCATCAAAATTCAAAACAAATGCAATCGTGACATCTCCTAACAAGCTATTTCCTTCTCTCATTTCCCCTGTTATTTTAATTGCATAAGTCTGTGGTTCTGCAATTAAGGTCTGATAGCCTGTATGACGCTCTTTATTTCGTAGTGCCCCCAATGTTAGTAAAGCATAATAATCGGAAGTATCTGAAAATTTAGAAATAATAGCATCAAAGGCTTGTCTATTTACTTTAATGTATATATTTTTCCCTTCTTTTTTAATTTTCCTTAAAACTTCTCCACATTGAGAAATTATTATTAAGTATCCTTCATCACTACCTAATACTTGTTCTATAGGAGATATTAAATCTTGTTGACACATCCCTAAACTTAGCGTGAAAGCTTCACGTGAATTATCTATACATTGCGTTGCAAATTGGACACAAAAATTATTATACGATAACACACTACTATTTATATGCTCAAATTGCACCGGTTCTAACATATCGTATAACAAGTAAGCATATCCGACTCCAATAACAAAACCTTCATAAGGAATACCAAGTCCAACTAGAGCATCAAAATCTTCTTTATTTATATAAACATCTTTATATCTACCTAACATGGGAATCTTTTTTATGGTAGTAAATCACGACCAATCCAATAATAAGCCTGTCCGTTGGACCGGAACGCCTTGCCGGCAGCCTCATCCAGCAGTTTTTTCTTTTCCTTGAAATACTCAATCAGCCCGTCCAGTTCCACATCCGTAATCATCTCCTTTTTCCGCAAGTCCTTGACCCGGTAAACCTCGAAGAACGGATAATCCACAGGACACGATGTGAACCGTTGCAACGCTTCCGACAAAGGCATGTTCAGGAAATCCCTTCTTCCCGTCTTGCAGTACTTGTCCCTGTTGCGTTCCGAAAGCAGATGCCTTACCAGTTGCCTTCTCACACGGCGCGTCGGGGCATATTCCGGTATGTTCAGGCTGTCCGTCTTCACACGTATGGTAGCCTCCTCTGTATCTGCCGGCAGATAATCGTCCGGGCAGTTGCAGATATCGGCCTTCGCCTGCTTTTTCTTTCTGACCGCCTCATATTTATAGTCCAGGACCAGTTTGGCGGGCATTTCCACATACTTTCTCAGCCGCTTGAACTCCTCTTCATTGACGAGCAGGTAATAGTCCGTTACGGACGAAAGCGAGTCGGGCAATACGACAGGCTCTGCCGGCAGTTTCCATCCCGGCTCGATACCCGGCAGGACAGACAATATCGGTTGCACGCCTGACCTGCGGATATGATAGTAGTCCACCAGCGTCGAGTCAAGTTTATACCGATGGGTTCCCACCTCCTCAAACGCCCTTGTCAGGCTGTTGCCCAACAGCGTATTGTCAAACTTCACCTGCAACAGCATGGAGTCCACGGCGGTAGTCAGCCCCTCCAGCTCCAGTGACTCGTTTTTCTGCGGAAAGACAAGCCATCCCTGTGTCATGCTCCGGTTCGGAAAGTCCAGGCAATACGTGTTGTGGTTCACCTCCGCATATTCGTTTCCGTTCCGCAGTTGTTCGGGATACACAATCAGTTCCCGTTTCTTCCGGCTGATGCGTGGAGCCGAGCAGTCTATCATGTTCCCGATTTGCAGCACGAAATTGTTGAAGTTGTCCGGTTCTCCGCCGTAAAGCTGGAACCCCAGCAACCGGCAGTTATTCTCCACCAGCCGGTCCACCAGAGTGGAATCCGCCCATTCGCTGTTGAACCCCTTGTCACCTACCACCACCAGGACATTGCTCTCGTCCCGACATTTGTTGAACAGTTCCACCCCTGTACGGACACCCGACCAGCTGCCGAATCTTCCGTAAACAGGTTTCAGTTTTTCCGCGTTCCGTGCCTTGTCCGACAGAAAGTCCAGAAATTCCATATAGTCAGGAGTCAGTTTGCAGATGGGATCTTCCCGGCTGTCCGGCTCGTTGAAAGTGAGCACGGCGCCGAACTTGAAGGAGAAACTCTCATCGTTCGCCAGCTGGGACTGCAACCCTTGGATGGCATTCACCACGGCGGGAAACTGTTCGATGGCCTTATCCTTTCCTTCCAGGACAAACACGAGGTTTATTTTTTGCAGGTCCTTTTCTATCTTGTTCTTGAAGGTTCCGTAATAAATCGGATGGCCGTTCACGTTCAGCACATAGCTTTCCCGTTTGTCAATGACTGGCATCGGCACATGCGTTCTGAAACAGAACACCGTATCATTGTGCCGGTAGGACAACACCGGACTGTACCGGATGGCGGGATGCCGCCCGGCAAACTCCCGAACTGCCGCATATCATCGGATGCCAGCGTCAGGGTATCCTTTCGTTCACTGTCCTTAAACAGTAGTGCGCTGTCGGGCAGCGAGGCGATATCCACATGCAATTGCTGGCCTATTTCAGTCAGCAGCCGCCGGTCTATCCACCCGACAGGCATCCCCCGATACTGTCGGCATCGAGCTTGGGCCGGTCCGCCACAAGCACGCATCCTTTGTCCGCCGATGCCTGATAAGGATACACAATGCCGTAGAACGGGATTCTGCCCGCTTCCTGTGTCAGGTCGGTATCTTTGAACAGTTTTACGGAATCATCAACGAAATACGTTTCCGGTTCAGCCAGTGCCGCACTGTCGGCCGGCATCACCACCTGCTTGTTCTTGAAGCCCGTAGCTATGTCGGTCACACCGCTTCGGGTCAGCAACAGGTTGTCCCGGTTGATCCATCCGCAATACCGGGCCTGCTTCCACTCTTTCAGCCTTCCGTTTTTCAGGATGGCGGGGTCATACTGGATCAACTGGAGCCAGTCGCCTTTGCGCTTGATGACCAGAAACGCATCCATATAGTTCACGGGGCGCATTTCATTCTTCCCGCTCGGACTCAGGTAGGTTGTCCCCGGCTCGTTGGCAAAGACAATCCACGGGTCATGCTTGAACAGCGACAGGCTGCGGGGGACTTTCACGCCTTCGACGGAATAGTTCCGTACATATTCGCGGGGGACATTCTTCACGCGTGTAAAACGGTGTACCGGTCCGCAGGCCGCCAGACAGATAATGCTTCCGCAAATCCATCCTCTTTTCAACAGGATTGACAAACAGTTCTTTTTCATGCCTCACATTACTTTTTTGATTCGGAAACGTTCGTGCTGCGTCACCATCAGTTGCATCACGCATTCATTGTTCAGGTTGTCACCCATATCCACAAACACCTCGTCGATGAGGGTCTTCCGACGGGCAATGATTTTCAAACCCTGGCAATAGGAGTAGAAGTCATTCTTTTTGTTATTGTTGACCGTCACCGCAATGTCCGGATTTCCACAGAGGTACTTCTTGAGGATATAGTTGTAATGGACATTGAACGGCTTGCCGTCCACGATGGCCTGCAAATGCTCGCGGATGTCGTTGCCGATAACGACAAGCACGTCCGTCGAGTCGTTCTCCGCATATTGCGGAAGAACCTCAATGGTGTGCCGGACCGGATATTGGGTCTCTTCCGTGGTCAGCAGTACCTCGTACCTGCCCGCCTCGGAGTAGGCATAGAGCGGATTCTGCTCCCGTGAGTCCACAATACCCGATTCACCGAACTGCCAGCGCCATTCCCTCGACGGCCCGTACCCCTTGAATGAAATGATCTCACCCTGGAAGGCGGTCGCCGGCGCCTCTATCTTGACCAGCTGGTCGCTTCCGTAATTATTGGCCCGTCTGTTCACCTTGACGATTTGCTTCTTCTCCAGCGAATGGTCCACCTGAAGGCGGACCTGGTAACGCCCCGGTTCCTTGAACACGTACTGGCCGCTCCGTTCATGCGAGACATCCCCGTTGCCGAACTCCCACAGCCAGGAACCGCGTTGCGGGTGCTGTCAGCATAATGAACGGCTTCCCCGACTTCCACCTCGATGGGCGTCAGGGTCATCCGTACGATACGGTTGGAAAAAACAGCCGGATCAGCACGGCGACAAGCACACACAGCAGCATCGCTGCAACTACAAACAGAATCTTTCTGGTACGAATCTTTCCCATGGCGTCATTTGTTTTTAGTTCCCGAGCGCAGGTCTTCCTCTTTCTTCCGCAAGCCTATCTCGCACTCCTCCAGATTGGCTTTGAACAGGCGTATGTTTTGTTCGATGCTCACAGCTGTTTCTTGTCCGACAGCCACATGGCATAAAAATCGGCGATATGCATGAACAGCTTGTACCGTTTGTCCCAGCTGTTCCTTTCGTAGGTGTTCCGCAGGTTGTTGATCAGGTAGTGGATGTCGTCCTCCTCGTATTGGGCATACACGCCGGGCTGGAAAGCCTCTATCTTCCGGAACAGGGAGTCCACGGGCATCTGGCTTTCGGCCTGTTCCTGCTGGAAGTCCTTGATACGGTTCATCTTGATTTTCACAAACTCCTTCTGCTCGAACATCCTGAAGTCCGAATTCCACATGAAGATGGCAAGGCAGCACGCCACGGTCGTCAGGAAAAAAACAGGAATACGTATGCGTGTCCCATAAGGATTTCCCGTTTGTTCAGTGTTTTTCTATTATTGTCCATCATAGCGTTCTCATTGTTTGTTATTGGGTCCCACACTCAGCTGCGCCGTGTCTTCCAGTTGTCCTGGATGCACTGCATCAGGTCTTTTTTTACCATCTCCTCCTGAATGTTCAACAGGCGGATGGAATCCTTCACCCCGAGGAATATGTTGATATTTCCCAGCAGCCGGCTGTAAAGCCTGCAATCCCTGGCATCCATGCCCTGGATATCCTTCAGCAGGTTCATCTTGCGTGTGCTGACCACACTTTGCAAAAGCACGTCGTTGATCTTCGGCGAGGTGTTCATCAGTTTCATGTATTGGTACACGGAATCCACGCTGTTTGCCAAGGCGAGTTCCCTGGCATAGACATGGTCGTATTCCAGCGTCTGCTCCGTAATCCGTTTCACCTCCGTGCCGGAGGTTTTGAGGAAACAGGCAAAGATGGTTACCGCAAGCACGATACAGCTTGTCAGGTAGCCGGAGAACCTCAGATAGGCCTTTCTCACTTCGGTGTTATTTTTCGGTTTCATGTCGGATGATGTTTTGTTTCTTTATAAATAAGTACTGATTCCCAGGTACGCGCACTGTCCGTCCGGTGTACCCAGCCGGAAACGGGCGTCCTCCTGTTGGATGATATAGCGGACTTGTACCTCCTTGTCCGATGGCAGGAACAGCTCCATGAGGCGTTCAATATCCGGTTGTTGGCGGCTCCCGGGAAAAAGGTCTCCATTTTCCGGGCGGACAGGGGACCGATTTCCAGCAGCAGCCGGTATGTGCCGTCGGCAAAACGGTTCCCCGCCACCATCGTGTCGCCCAAAAGGCACCGGCCTAACCGGGGGACAAGACCGGGAGGCGCCTCTGTCACGCATTTGTCGCCTCTCTTCAGGCGGACAGGCACCCCGGTCAGGATGCTCATGCACTCGCCCGTCTTCGCAAGGCTGGCGGTAATCTGTTCCAGATAGGGCAGCAGATGGACGAGCATGACCGCCAGATGGAGCGGCAGCAGCTTGAGCACCGGCACTGTCCGGAGAAGATGCTCACAAAGTCGGCGTACACGTTCATCTCGTCGATACGGCGCTCCTTGTTCTGGAAAGCGACCAGCAGATGGTCCAGCGAGATTTCAAAAGGCTTGAAAAAACGCCGGGCGAAGAATTCCTCCTCGCGGTGGATGCGGATTTCATCCAGTACCTGTTCTTTCGACACTTTCCCCGACTGATGGAGATTCTTGTGGAAGATGCCTTCCGGAAGGGCGTCGTAAATGCTGCGCCTGTTCACGTGGAGATACAGATAATCCGTCAGGTCGTAATGGGAGTATTCCGAGCGTATTTCCTGGATATCCTTCGAGAAGCCGCGACGCATGTCGCCCCGCCTGGAGATAAGGGTGCGTTCCGCGTCATACCCGCCCTCCTTCAGCCCGCTGGCCACCACTTCCGCCTTGAAGTCGGTATCCGGCTGGTTGAACAGATGGGGGCGTTCCTCAAAACATACGATTTTGTCTGTCTCTTCTGCCATGGTTGTTCTTGTATGAATTATCAGTCCAATATGTTCCAGCGTGACTCGTTCGTCTCCTTCGGTTGTCTGGAGCGTTCGGCAACCACGATGTTTTCCTTGTGCTTGCCGATGTATTCCAGCCGGCTGAGCGTGGTCCACAGGTCATTGAACTGGTACAGGAAACGCTCCGCGGTTATCATCAGCGGACGGATGTTCTGGTGGTTGTACAACAGGCCGCTGTTTTCCCGCAACAGCCCCTCGTAAGCGCCGGGATTGATGCCGTTCCACTCGTTGAAATATTTCAGCAGGTCCTCCTTCTCCTCCCTTGTTCATAAATCCCAGGCAGACATACAGGCGGTGTGCCAGCGTGGAGAATACGTTCAGGAAACGGAGGGGCGGATAATACTGCCCTTCGTTACGGTAGGAGAAATAGATGTCGGATATGAACAGCATGACATGGCGACACAACATGCCGATGTTCACGGCAAGCGGGGTCTGCTTCTCCGCATTCTCCACCTTGGCGAGAATATCCGACGAGGCTTTCTCGATGGAATCGACCAGCTGCCCGAATTTCAGATAGTAGTTTTTCAGGTCCGGATGGCTGGACATGCTGGTACAGGGAGGGATGAAGTTCCCGTCCACCTCGCAGCGGTTCCCGTTTTTGCGCAGGCGGCCGATTACCAGGAAGTGCCTTCAGTGTTGTGCCGTCAATCTGCCCCGTCGGAACGACGCTCAACGCGTAGTTGGGCAGCGCGTCAGGCTGGCGGGGGCTGGTCTCCTTTTCGTCCGGGATGCCCGAAGGCAGACGCTCGAAAGGGTCTGCCATCAGAATGACATCCCACCGCTGGTCCTTATCCTCCGTCTCGTCAATGGCGATATGGAAACTGGCGGTCAGCTCATCGTCTCCCCCCGCGTCATAATCTATCAGGTAGCCGCCGGCGGTAAGGGCGAGGCAGCGTTTCAAACGGACTTCCAGAGTGCCCGTGACAAGTTCCGTGATGCTGAAATCACCGGAAACGGCTTCTCCTTTCCTGAAGGGGAGCAGCCCGTAATTGGCACGGTTCAGCTGGAATGACTGGTATTCGCACAGCCGGTCCGTGAAATGGTCCTCCAGCTGGATAAAATGCTTCTTGTTGACCGGCATTCCGTCCGCCCAGTTTACCAGCGGATATCTCTTTCCCGGTTTCTGTTTTCCTGTATTCATCATGTCTGTTTTTTTAATATTCCTTGTAATTCACTATTTCGTTCGCCACGCGCTTGGCTATGATCACATCATGCTTTTCAGCCGGTTCTCGGCAAGCGTGACGTCCGGGTCTATATAGAACCTTCTCTTGAAAAAGGAGGATTTGGTATAGAACACCCATTCGTAATAGGCGCCGCCGTCATTCTGATAGACAATCGGGGAGGACGGCGATTTGAGGTTGCAGTCGTCGATCATGCGCTGGAACCAATGCCCGAAAATGACATCTTCGGACGCCTTGCCGGTAATACGCTCCGCGGCGGGATCGTCCACCTTGCGGAAAATTTCCACATCCACCACGATGCTCCGCTCACGGTTGATGTACAAGGAGTCCGAATCATACTCTTCCGAATACTTCCAGACCTTGTATATTTCAAGGGGTATGTCAAAATAGCTGTTTACCGTCTGGGTGTACAGGAGCGGGAAGACGAAAGGCAGCAGCAGGTAGAGGCCCAGATGCCGTACTGGAGTTCGTTGCAGAGGTTGAACACTACGGAGAAGAGCCCCGCGCCCAACAGCACGACCGTAACCGTCAGCAGGCACCGGATACCGAAAGAGGGTGTCTCCTTTCCCGAGGCGAACACTTTCCGCAACAGGAACCGGTTGTAATACCCGGCGGTCCAGTACAGGATGGCAAGCAGGACATAGATGTAGGGCATGAAGTTGTAGTCCATGAATCCCGACAGGCCGGGCAGGGCAAGTACAATGCCGCACAGCAGCAGATAGACAATCAGTTTCTTATTGTTGAGCAGTTTGTTCTTCCGTGCGATAAAATAGGCTGCAATCCCGAAAATCACAGTCAGCACGGGCATCAGCAGGTACGATGAAATCAGATGTTGGGTGACAGTCCATAAGTTCTATGTTTATGCGTTATTGTATTCGATGAATATGCGGTAATTGAATGTGTCCGGCGAGCAGGCGGACAGTCTGGTGTGCAGGCTGTCTTCATCTGTTTTTCCTGCGACGGCCCGTCCAGCTTCGTTCCCAGGACCAGATGCACTTCTTTGGTGCGTATCAGCCCCTCGGTGGCACGCTGATTTCCACCCCGTTGCGTATTTCTGTCCGCAACAGAAGCTCGCCAAGCTCTTTCTTGCAGAAGCTGGCTATGTCGTTTTGCGTCAGCACACGCCCATGTGAATGATCCCGTATTTGTAGATATCGATCAGTTCCCGGTTCTTGGGGGCTTGCTTCCCGCCGTAGGTGGTACTGACAAGCGCGAGTGTCTTCGGGTCCAGATAGGTGGTGGCGTATGGCGACAGCTCCACGCCGGCCTGTATTTGGTTGCCTGTCTCGCAGTGGGTGGTCCAGTATTTCACGGTGACCTGCCCTTTGCTGGACATCTGGTCGATCATCAGGTAATAGGGTGTCTCCCTGTATTCGTTCATGTTGTCGGTCGCCTGTTTCAGCTGCGCCGTCAGTTGCTCCATCTGGCCGGCGAGCGCTTGCAGCTTGACACTCGAAACGGCATGGAAGGCGTGGGTCTCGTCATCCAGCAGGTCCAGCAGATAGCCGAGCAGTTCCTTGGCGGAGCGGGAGTCAAAACGCTCGCAGCCTCCCTTGCGGATGGAATAGGTGCCGTAACTCTCCGTGGAACCGGGTACCGGATACTGGAGCTCATGATAGCTCTTTCCGTCCGAATCCTTCACGCTGTGCACGGACAGCAGGGACTCGTAATTGCCGGTACGCAGGGGAATCACCCTGAACGTGTCTTCGAGGGAGGTGGTCTGTTCGTGCAGCAGCTTGTTTTCCACAGGCACGATGTTGATGCCCGCATGAAGCTCCTCCAGGATTTCCGGAGTGAAATGGGCGGGGAATACGATTTTCACCCACACCAGCTTTCCTGCATCTTTTCCCGCACACGCTCCCCGAAACAGGAAGACAAGGCTTTCGGCAGGGGCTCCTTGTCAACCTCATTGAGGGGGACCGGTTGCGAAACCCGCAGGAAATGCTTGTTGTAGAGTTCCATCACCTCCTTGTCTATGACGGACATCACATCATAGCTCCGGAAGAAGGCACGGGTGGATTCCTCCGGCAACCGGCTTTTCTCATAGATGCCCGGCTCCATCCGGATGGGGGTTCCACCGGCGGACCATTCCGTGCACGGAAGCAGGAACAGGTATTCATAGCTTTCGGTAAGGTTGGGGAAGTCAAGATAGAAAGAAATGTTTTCCAGGTCCGTCAGCGAGTCGTCCACCGCCAGGCCGAGCCACACCGTGCGGGCGGGCGTCCTTGTTTCCGTACGGGCAATCATGGTTTTCGACAGGGTATGGTCCACCTGATAGAGAATGTCGTCACACACCATGTATTTCACATCGGCTTTGTGCAGCAGGGTGTCACAGGCCGGATAAAAGGAAATGCTTCCGGCGGACAGCTTCTGGGTCAGCAGGTCATTCTCATAATACATGCCCGACTCTTTCGTAATCAGGTAGCCGGGCTCGATGGGAGAGGCATGCACGACACCATGCGCGGGAAGTGCCGAGGTCAGTATGTCCGGTGTCAGAATGCGGGCGGTTTTTTCCAGCAGCCGCGTCTCGATGGCCGTGAAGTCTTCCCCCAGCATATACAGTTCGTTGGACAGCGCCTCAAGCATCAGTTTGACGACAGGGTCAAATTTTCCGCTTTCTTGATTCCCCAGAACGCCGCCGCGTATTTCAGCATACGGTTCCTGATCTGCTCCTTGTTATATTTCTCCATACTCATACGCTTGTCATCGGGTTGAAATGGGTCCTAAATAAATCACATAGTAAAAACAACGCTTCTCTCCGGTATGCACCAGATTGCCATAGACATATACCTGCACGCGTTTTTTTATGGTCGAAGCCTCGAACACATTGTCCTGCCGGGTGGTATCGTCGATAATGACCCGGACGTTCACATTCGTAAGACGCTTCTCGTACCGGGTGATGGCTTGGGTGATATAGTCGGAAAACTGCCCTTCCCAACGGGTATGCGAAATGATACTCTCAAAATCAAGATAAAAAATCTCGCAACCGAACTCCTTGTCAAAGGCGTGTTCCCCGGGAGCCGTGTCAATCAGCATCTCGATGAATTGGTCGATGGACTCTATCTCCGTACAGGACGCGAGGCGGCTGTTTTCCACATCCTCGCTGAGCAAGGCTCCAAAATCCAGAGGCAGTTTGCAAAATTTCGTTTCCATACTTGTCAGCGCCATTCGTTATTCTCAAATTCGTCGTCACTGAATTGCAATATCCTTGCGGCAAATAGGAGTATGATGCTGCTCTTTTGGTTCATACGGTCAACCTTACGCTGCAAACGGATGCAGTTCCCTTCCACAAAACGCAGGACGAATACGGCTTCCTGGTCCGGTTTGTCTTTCCGGTAAACCCGCAGGTCACCGTCCTCGCATGGTTGGCTGTAGGCACCCCACCGCAGCAGGCCGTCACCCGGCATACCCGCAAGGGTACAGGTAACGAAACCGCCGTATGCCTCACCTTCCGGCAATCCGTCACGGTCGGTATTCCGTTTGAATTGCAGGTCAAATTCTTCTACTGTGTATGTCTCATGACATACGGACAGCTTCATCGCATAACGGTCATTCACCGTTCCGGGCTCTTTCCGTTTAAACAAGGCAGCAAACCAGTTCATAATCTCATTTCAAATTTAGGTGACACGAATCGCCGGCTTCCATTTCCCTGAAATGGATAAGCAGCGAGGTACAACTCTCTTTTACGGTCGAATGCACATGGAAATCCAGACATTGGGCTCCCTTGAACCTGATTGTTTCCTTTGGTGTCCCCAGCTTTCCCGAAGTGTTCATCACTTCCCCGCTTTTCAGGATGCGTGAATTGAACATCCATTCCAGCAACTCCTTCGAGGGAAATCCGGCTATGCTTACCTGCATCTGTCCCCCGGTGGTCTTTCCGGCCGCTTGCCCGCATGGGGTCGTCGGCTTCCGGAAGTCATATTCATAACTCAACAGGTCGTAAGCCTGCACCTCACATGTTCCGAGGGCTCGGCGGTCCAAAGTTTGATATACGATTGTGCACTCATAATATCCGTAATCTTTTATTCGTCCTCACTCATCAGATTGGTTTGCAACATGGCAGTCAGGGTCCGTTCCGGATTCATGCGTGATTCCACGAACAATACCGTGTCCTGACTGTCCAGATGCTTGCGCGAATAGGTTCGCAGGTAGGCTTTGAATGCTTGTACCTTCGTGCGGTATTCGTCTAAGGGAAGTGCGAAGATGTCTTGCTCTCCCAATCGCTCCAGTCCGTATTTTTCCAATTCAGCCTCAAATGACTTTTTTAATTGGTCATTACCAATTGTATAAGTGACGAATGTTTTATATTGTTTCATAACATTCAAAATAAAAATGATATATTATTACACCTAATACCACTTCATAAATTGGTATGCATAAAATCATCCAATCAGAGATGATTTTATTTTTGCACAACCTTGATATTTTTTTTTCAAACATTCTATTTTCTTTTTGCGATATACAATAAAGCAAAATAACAAAATTGCAATCTGTGGTATTATGATAAAGAACAATCTACATATTCCTTCTAGGAACCAAGCATAAACACCATGTTGATTATACCATTCTTTAAGCAATATAAATAATATAATAGTTGCAATAGTAACAATACAGAATATATAGAGACATGCTTGCAAAACAGGAGGGTCTCCATGACGTTTATATACACGATATAATCTATAAAATATATAATCAGTTATCATACCATCTTCCATGAATAAAAGGTGAAACTACTCGTGTATTATCTTGCGGTACAATAAAAATCGAATCATCTAAATTTATTTCCGGTTTTCTTATGACTCTTTCCATTTGTATAGGTTCTACCTCATAATTATCTCCCCAAAGTACACAATCATCAAATTGCTCATCTATGATGTCACCCACTGTTTTTTCAAAAAAAAGAAGTCCAATAATATCTGCAGCGAAAAAAGCCCCACCAATAGCCCAACCAAAACCTGGTAGTCCCAAAGGAATTACTATAGTAAGAAATGCATAAACATCTGATACTTTCATATTACCGTCATTAGCCATACTCAATCCTACAGAAAACAGACTAGCGGCTGTGCCTATTCTCCCCATTCGATTCACTATTTTCCCCAAATTTTTATTTATTGTACTTGCTTTTACCTTATGCCCATTATTTCTCAATGATCTACAAATATCATATGACAAATCACGTCTAAATCTACGGTTCGCAACATTTTCTATATTCCATTTACTCTCTAACCAAGCAACAGGTGTTCCGATAAAAGCATTAACCATATCAAATGTCTGCAATATATCAGAGGTAAGTTGACTGCCATAATGTATATTGAAATCTTTCAACGGAATAGTATATTCTTCTGTTTTATAATTAATCCTTTCTAGCACTTTAACTGTTAATGTTGCCGGGACACAATTATAATTAAGTAAAACCTTTACATCATCTAAACTTGAAACCTTCACTATTCTTTTTCCAAATGCATTAAATCCCATATTTACAGAAAAAGTCCCGTCTGGATTGGAAAAGCAAATAGCATTTTTGATTTGTTCTTCTGTTAAATGTAAACTTCTTATATAGCTTCAGGAGAATAATCAATCCTTTGCAAAGACTTCGAATGGCAAAAATAATTTCCATTCCGGTTATATAATGATTCATCAAGATATATTTGTTCTTCAAAGGCATAGCCAAGTCCTTCAACATATCCAGTATAAAGAAGCCCCATTCTATTCATTTGAAGGAAATCATCCTTCGATATGATTGTTTGAGTTCTGTCATTGTATTCAGGCATAATAACCACTATTTATTTAACCCACCGATTATCAAATTCAATACCATTCACGCTTACAATTTCTGGAGAAAGAATCAGAGCAGTCGACAATCCTTGCCCCATATTAATTGTTCTATGTAACTTAATACAATACGCATTCGTAAACGCCACCTCAAATATCACCCCGGACGTACCGGTCTTGAACAGCACCGCCCCGCTCTTTTCATCCACGGTTTCACGGCCCATCCGTAGATGTTGTTCTTCACTGTTTGCGAAAGAGTAATCATGATGCGTCCGCCACGCACTTCCCCTTCCGGCTGGTTCTTTATGCCATCGACAGGCTGGTGAAAACCGATTTTGAACTGTTCCACTGCATACTCGTCACCGTCAACACTGAATATGACATTCACATTGCTGTCCACTTGCGGAAAACTAAAGAGTCCCATAGCATTGTTGTTTTTTAAAATACCCACTGATTTTCAAATTCCTCCGACCCGAACGTCAGCTTCTGAGCTTGCACGGTCAGCTTGGTTGCGATATAGCTCTTCCCCTGCCGGATATAGCTGATTTCCATATCCACACAGGTCGCTTTCTCAAAAAGTATCTTTTCGAGCGTGGAACCTGGTTGTCATGGACTACGATGCTCCGTTCTGATACTTGCGGGCATCCAGCATCCACTGGATCATGTCACGGTTGGGAAGATGGGGGTAAGTCACATAGAACGTACCGCCTTTCACCTCGGTCTGGGCCTGTCCTTTGATGTCTATCCCCTGGGCGAACCCGAACTCACAGCCGATAAGCTGGTAACTGTCCTTATACATATCGACCAGCGAAGAAGCGGCAAGATTGCCGATCTTTAAGAATACTGTATATCCAAACATACTGTACTTGATTATTAGTGAATATTCCAGGTTAATTCATTCTGTTCGTCCAGACCCACTTCCAGATTTTTTCCTTTGCACAGCTCTTCATTGATGATAAGCCGCGAAATCGGTCTGCGCAGGTAGTTGCGGATAACCCCGGCAACCTGACGGCGCCGTATTTGGGAGTGAATCCTTTGTGGGCAAGCATTTTACGGGCATCGTCACTGATGGTGATACCGATACCTTGCTTGTCCAGCAGTTTCCTGACACTGTTGAACTGTATATCGAATATCTTCAACAGGATGTCTTCACGGATAGGAGAGAACGGAACGATTTCCGACAGACGCGCCAGGAACTCTGGACGGAAATACTGCCCCATCACCTCCATGATCTGGGTGGTAGCCGGCACATTGCCCGATTCCAACTGCTTCGTCAGCCATTCGCTGCCCACATTGGAGGTAAACAGTACAATGGAGTTGGAGAAGTCCCCTTCCTTGCCCAGACGGTCATGCAGTTTCCCTTCATCCATGATTTGCAGGAAAATATCATAGACGGACGGATGCGCTTTCTCTATCTCGTCAAAGAGGACCACCGCGTAGGGTTGCTGGCGGATTTTATTCACCAGCATACCGCCTCCTCATAGCCCACGTATCCCGGAGGCGCCCCGTAAAGCAGGGCGGCGGAGTGCTCCTCCTTGAATTCGGACATATCAAAACGAATCATGGACTTTTCATCGTTGAACAACGCCTCCGCCAGTGCTTGGCAAGTTCGGTCTTACCGGTACCGGTAGGCCCCAGCAGGAAGAAGGAGCCGATAGGCTGACCCGGCTTGTTCATACCGCTGCGGGATTCAAGAATGGCATCGGTCAGCGTTTTCAGCGCCTGGTCTTGACCGACAACCCGACGGCGCAGGTAGTCTTCCATATTGAGCAGGCGTTCCTTCTCCTGCGACTGTATCTTGCCGATAGGAATGCCCGTCTTGCTGGCGACAACGGCGGCAACCTCATAAATTCCTACCTCCTCTATGCTCTTTTCCGCAAATGACAGGATGGCGGACAGTGCGCTCCGCAGGTAAGCCGCCAGCTCTTCATACTCCTGCAATTCATGGATATCCGCCTCATCGGAAACCACGCCCAAAAGGATGGGGCTTAATTTGTTGTGCATCAGGAAAAGCAGCGTTTTCAGCTCTTCCACCTTTTCTTGAGGTGCTTTTTCCTCCTTTTCTATCTCGTCCAGTCGGACAAGCAAGGCTTCCGTATCCTTCTTTCCTGTTTCATTGACCATCTTGATGGCCGAAGTGTCATGTCCAGCAGGCCGATGGCGGAGTCCGGCAAACGACGGTCTTTCACATACCGCTTGGCAAGGCGTACGCACTCCGCCACGCATCGTCGCTGATTCCCACCCGGTGGTACTCCACGTATGATTGCCGGACGGAATGCAGCATCTGTATGGCGGACTTCAAGTCCGGCTCATTGACCTGCACCACCTCAAAACGGCGGTTGAACGCATGGTCAGGCTCTATAATCTTACGGTATTCGTCAATGGTGGTGGCGCCGATAACGGTCAGGTCGCCGTGCGACAATTCGGGCTTCAGCACATTGCCGGCACCGGAATTGCCCTGCCGGCTGTCCAGCAGGATATGAATCTCGTCAATGAACAGGATGGCGTTGTCAATGCCGCGCAACTCTTTCACGATGTTTTCAAACGGTCCTCTATCTCCCCTTGTAGGTGGCGCCTGCTATGAGCGAGGCATTGTCAGCTCAAACACACGGGCTCCCTCCAGGAATGAGGGCACCTTATGGTTGACTATGTTCCATGCAAGCCCGTACACAAGGGCTGTTTTCCCCACCCCGGCGTCACCGACAATCAGCACGTTCGATTTGCTGCGGCTGCCCAGCACCTCCATGACCATGCGGTTCTCCCGGTCACGGTTGATGGTCGGGTAAAGCCTGTCTGCCGCGGTAGCGGTAAGGTCCACGCAATACTTGGCGAGAAAGGAAGTGGAAGAGGAAACGGAGCTTTGAATGAAACTCTCCGGCACGCTGCCGGAACTCCCGCCGGTTCGTTGCCTATATATATGGAATGGATATCTTTCTCCAGGATAGGGAAAGACCTGAGCTGGTCACTGGAAAAGGCGATACCCGGTTTCGTCAGTGCCAGCAACACGCAGATGGGATTGATGTCAAACAGTCCCATCTGTATCCGAGCGTCGTCGGCGGCACGGAAAACGGCGTCAATTTTCTCCGACGGCTTGATTTCGGCAAACCGGTGGATTTCGGACATTGTTCGATATGGACATCCGCCCATTCCTCCAGATACCCCAAATCCTTACCTATACTTATTATAAAATCCCTTAGCCCTACATCTTTATGAAGTAGAGCCTTCAACAAATGCGAGGGAGTGTAACACTCGTTCGCATTTTCACGAGCCACTGCAAGTGCTATGTTAAGCGCAATTTTTACAGAATCATCAAGATTAATGAAACCAACTCCTGTATCCATAATCAATAAGATTTAAAAAATTGCGCAGGAGAACATTGCAAATATAAGGCAAAAAAATAAGCCCGCCACTTTTCGAGGCAGATTTTTTATGTTAACGAACATAATTTTTGAAAAAACCAAAAAATATTCGCAAAAAATTTCCCGAAAAACTTTTGTAATTTTCAGAAAGCTCCATATATTAGCCCCCGGAAATTGAAAGCCAAAGGCGGGGAGCGCCGAACCGCCAGTAGCCGGAAATTCCGTAATCAACTTTTTTTACAAACTTTAAAACTTTGAGAATATGCATTTAAAGCGTCATTTAAGTTTTCAGACTCAAGAGAGTTTGATGTATTGAGATGGGATGTCAAGTTCAATCGTGATGTGGACCCCAAAGGCCGTCCGGCATCTGACATCTATGGTGGTAAAATCTATGTGGAGGTTGAATCTACTCCGGACACCATTGTGTTGGACAAGATGTTCAAACAGTATCAGCCGTAAACGGAAGTATCGTCTTCAAGAAAGCGGATGAGGATGCCAAGATGAAGGAATTGGTATTTGAGAACGGTTACGTGGTGGAATACGAGGAGGCACTGAATGTGGCCAACCCCTATCCGATGACAATCAAGTTCGCCATTTCCGCACAGACTGTGAAGATGGACGAGGCTACATTTGTACAGGATTGGCCGGAAAACAACTAACGGTTGTTTTCTAATCAAAGTTTTTAAGGTGCCGGAATATACCAATTCCGGTTATTTCGGCACCAAAAAACATACCGACTGGTCGGATTGATTAATTAATTTTCATAGCAAAAGATAGTATGGGAGCAAGTTTTCTGAATTTGGTAACTACCAAGGTGACAGTGAAAGGAGAGGAACAGAAGTTCGTTTCACTGCGGCTTCATCAGCGGTTTAACCGGCATCACGCCTTTACTGTAATTGTGAATTACCTCTCGCCCGGCAATACGTTCAAGCAGACACCTGAAAATTCATCAATTACATCGGAGAGACTGTCAGCATCTCGTTCGCCCACAAGCAGACGGGCGAAAGTTATGACTTCGAAGGGGTTGTCACACAGGTGGAAATGGTCGGAAGCATGGGTGAGGCGGGCGGAGTGGCCATTCACGGAGCAAGCCCCACGATATTGTATGAGAACAACGGAATGCTTGACTCGTGGATGGACCAGACCCTCTCCGCCATCATAAAGGAGGCGACACAGGAATACGGGAAGGTCCCGCTGGCTTCCAATCCCAAATACTCCGCCAAAATCCCTTACATGGCGCAGTACAACGAGAGCGTCTTCGACTTTATGAACCGACTCTCCGCCCAATACGGCGAGTGGTTCTATTACGACGGTAAAAAGTCTATTTCGGCAAACCCGACAAGGACAACACGGAAAAGATCATGTACGATGTGGACCTGGAGGAGGTACGTCTGGTGGCAAATCTGGTGCCGGGCAAATCTGCAAGATACGATTATGTAGCGCAGGAGAACAAACAACATAATGCAGACACGCCCGCCAAACCCGATGGCATGAATGACCTCCAGTCCATTGCGCATGACTGTTCCGAAAAGGCGTATGGGGCCAAGACGACTGCCGCCGCCAATCCGCACATCGCCGACAAGGCGGGGCTGGACGGGCAGATGAAGGTCCTCAAAAATGAGTCCGGCGCCAATTTGTTGAACATAAGGGCATAGGAAAGACATGCCGGATCCGGATAGGCGAAGTCATTGAGGTCTCTTTCCCCGGTGACATGAACCTGCCGCCCCTGGGAAAATTCCGCATCACCGAAATCACGCACGAGGTGCGCCGTGACGGGCATTATGCCAACACGTTTGCCGGGATCCTGACGGAACGGTAAACATCCCTGTTCCCGACACAAAACTCCCGCTGGCATTGCCCGAGCTTGCGACGGTGAAGAAAAATGACGACGAAAAGGAACAGGGACGGGTGAAAGTGAGTTTCGACTGGCAGAAAAACGGGAAAACAACCAACTGGATCAGGGTGCAGAGCCCCAATGCGGGAGTAAGCGACGCCGTATCCAAAAACCGCGGATGGGTGTTTGTTCCCGAAGTCGGTGACCAGGTCATGGTGGGGTACGAACACGGCAATCCGGACCGCCCCTATGTGACCGGAGCCATGTTCCATTCCGCTTCAGGAAAGGGAGGGGACAAGGACAACAAGACCAAAAGCATTATCACGCGCAGCGGAAGCGCCATCGTTTTCGATGATGAGACGGGAAGCATTGTCATCACCGACCAGACGGGAAAACAACTGATCCTGCTGGACGGGAAGGACGCCATTACGATTATGGCGAAAAAGAGCGTAGTCATCACCAACGAGGACAAGTCCGTTATCGTAATGGACGAAAGTCCATAGGTATGCAGGCGGAAACGATTTCCATCGAAGGAAAGAAAACATTACATTGGTTTCGGGCAACGAAGTATGGTGTTCAGCAGCGAAAAAACATCATCAACGGCAGCGCTACCAATATCAAACTGGAGGCGACAAAGGAATATGACTTGAATACACAGACCGGAACCATGAAAGGCACGAATCTCACCGTGGAGGGAACGGCAAACATGACCGTAACGGGAGGCATTGTAAAAATTAACTCATAAACGGATTGGATATGGGAGCATCAGCATCTGTAATACAGGAATACTACAAGGCGGTCGATTACTGGGCGGACATAGCCGGAAAGAAAGACTGGAAACTGGCGATATGGATTGTCGGAAGGAACGATGTGGACCTGGTGGACAAGTTCCTGGAGATAGAGCGTTCCCCTGTAGGACAGTTCGATGACATATTTTTCCGTTTCGACACGCCCTACAGAGGCGATGACGACGAATATGCCGCACAGCTCTGGCAGGAGTATGCCGGATGGTTTGAAGAGCAGGCGGAAGAGAAGGATGACATGCTCAAGGCGTTGCGGCACGACGGGCTGCTCAGGACGGAGTACCGCCCCGACACGTCGGCCGAGCCCACGGCGGCAAACCTGTGGAAGGAGATGTTGCGCTTCAAGGAGTGCATATCCCGCCTGGAAAATGCCTTCTTCTGCATCTATTTTCCTCCGGAACAATCCGGGGAGTTTCCCCGGACGGAATGGTTCGGACAGGTACTGAAAGAGGGTGTCCCGCAGGCATCCGTCTGACAACCATTGATTTGAAGAAGGACAGAAATGTCGCTCTGGACGAGTCGCCGGAGGTGGTCCACATACGCCCACGCTTTGACATGGCGGCGGCACTGCATAACCGGATGGCGCGGGCGGATGCCGGCAACGACCTGATCGCGCCGGAGAACCGGTTCAAACAGCAGGTGACGGCGGTCATGGACTGCACGCGGAAACAGGATTTGAAACCGCTGGAAAAGGAAATCAGGAAGCTCCTGGATATCGCCGGGGAACTGAAGGATGCGAATATTCGGATATCCGCTCTCTTCATCGCTTCCGAAGCCTGCTATGCTATCCGCGAATACAAAAGCAGCATGAAATACAGCGACAAGACCATCCGCGAGGCGGAAAAGGTGATGAAGGATGGCGAGGCGGCGGGATACAGCTACTGGAAGATGGCTGTTTCCATGAAGGCGGCGATCCTGACGGCAGAAAAGAAACGCGAAGAGGCGGTGGCTTTATACGAGGGGATAGCCGGAAAGGCTGTCGAACGGAAGGATCCCTATTATGTCATGGAGGGCTACCGGATGTGCGGCTTCCTGCGGTACGAGGAGGGAAAGCTGGAACAGGCGTTCGAATATTTCCTGCTGGCATTGGCGGGAGGAAGTTATCTTTCCGAAGACATCAGACGGGGTTCCACCTTCACCTATGCGGCACACCTGGCGCTCCATACGGGCAGGCAGGTGCGTGCGCCGATTGACATCGAGGTGCTGGAACACCAGCTTCACGAATGGCTGGGCGAGGACTGGAAGGAACTGGTGGAGAACCCCTCCATGCGGCAGGCAAAAGCCAGAAGAAAAGGGGGCATTTTCAACTGAAAGAGAATTTAATCAACATATAGTTTAAACTTAAATATCGAATTTATGGATCTTGGAAATTACGGAATCGGCGGAAACGAAGTGAAGATTGACGCCTCCGAAGGCATTGCGGAAATTCCACAAAACCGGACATTATTGGTGGAGCAGTTGACTAAAGACGAACCGGTGGCTCCCGAAGTAATCACGGGGCTGACCAATATCGACCAGGTCTTCGCGCATTTCTTACCGGAGATAGATATTGAGTTCACCGATGCGGAAGGTGCTCCCGTGGAGGAAAACTTCCGTTTTCACAATGTGGGGGACTTTTCTGTCAAGAAAATGACGGAGCAAAGTCATTTCCTGTCAGGACTGAATACGGAAAAGCAGTTCGCCGACAGGATGGAGAAGTCGTTGCGCTCCAACAAGGTGCTGCAACGGGTATTGGAGAATCCGGCGACACGCGAGGCATTCGTCAATTCGCTTTCTGCCATGCTGGACGATTTAAAGAAAAACGAGAAGTCTAACCCTGCAAATGAATGACAACAACTATGAGTGAACAGAACACACACAGGGAGGCAGCCGTACAACAACAGCAGGCTGCGGCACAGCCCAGAAACCTGAACGCGGAGCTACAGGTCCTGGCTAAGTTTGGTGGTTTCAATGTACTGGAGTCCTCTGTGGACGGCATACAGAACCTGAACCCGGAGCGCAAGGCGCGCCGTAACATTTTCCTTACAGACCCCGAACGGGCATCTGAACGCAAGGAACTGGAGAAACGGCTCGAAATGTGGGTGGACATGCTGCAAGGCAACAAGTCCATCAGCGAAATGATTGAACTGTGCCAAAAGAAATCGGCGGCCGTCTCCGACCTGCTTTCCCAGAACCAGCTGAAGGCGGTGGAAGAGGTGAAACAATTGGAAAAGTCATACCGTACGGTCATGCTTTTCTACAAGAATACGGACTCCGACAAGATTAAGAATATCTCTATAGTCAATGCTTCCATGGAGCAGCTCACCGACCTGGACAACTCTTTCTTCATCGACGCCATTGCGGACGAGCTGCGTGCCAACTACGACCGTCTGGACCTGCGTACCAACTATTCCTTGCTGGTCATCCCCGGATACCTGGGTTCCAACAAGGTGATTGAGAAATGGGCGAAGATAGCACATGACAACAAGGTGATGATTTATACCGACTTCGCGACCTTGAAAAACCGGACGATGTCATCGAAATGTTCTTCGACTCCAACCTGTCGGGAGGCGATGTGTACAAGTCCAACGTATGTATGGCCTGCAACTACCTGGTCGGACGTGGACGTTATGCCGAACTGGGCGAGACGGAGGACTTGCTGATTCCGCCTTCCGCGGCACTGGCGGGCAGCGTGTACAAGACGGTGATGGCACAGGTCACCGCCGGCAAGAAATACGGTTCCATGAGCGAGGTGGACGGAGTGGCTTTCAACCTGAAGAAGAGCGAGATTTCCGAACTGGAGAAGATTGGCCTGATTCCCATGGTGAAGGAATACGGCAAGGTGATGGCGTTCTCCGCCAAGACGTTGTTCAACGGCGACAACCTGGGCTTGCAGACCTATTCGGTGGTACGCGTGTTCGACTGGGTGACCAAGGTATTGATGGACTTCCTCAACCGACGCGCCTTCGAGAACTGGAACAGCAAGGCGGAGAGGGATTTGCGCGGACAAATCAGCAAGTTCCTGGACAGCATCCAGGTCCCGGACGCCTGATTGAAAAGTTCAAGATTCTCCGCTTCGAGCGTGACCCGAAGCAGAAAGACCGCATTTTCCTCGACATTCACCTGACTCCTTACTTCCCGGCAAAGAGTTTTGTCATCAAACTGGAAGGTACCAAGGGGGATGACGAGAATGACTGGAACAGCGATTATGCACAGGATGCATAAGCAATCCCTTTTCTGAAACAGCCGGAGAACTCCGGTTAACCTCTCCGGCTGTTTCCTTTCTTTACTCTTCTAAACCGTTCTCACTATGTCAGATGTGTTGAAAAATATAGCTGATGCCGTTGACAACAACAGCACCAGACGGGGATTCTCCGACCTTTTCGCCGACTCAAAGGCTGCCCTGGACAAGCTCCAGGCAGGACTGGGCGGACTGCTCCCATCCATGCCGGGCATGCCCGTAGCCAAGTTCGGCGACCTTGCCATAGGGATAGACATGCACCCTACGGTCACACCGCCGTCACCCGTCATGCCCGTGCCGCATGTGGGGAAAGTATATGACCTCATGGCGGACATCATGGCAGGCATTGCCGCCGCCATGCCGCCCGTCACCGAAGGGGTGGCGGGAGTGGCGTGCAACATTCTCAAGGGGATGCACCTACGGTGAAGGTGCACAACCAGTGGATTGCGCAGGCGGGCATAGGCATCGTGCACCTGCCTGCATTCGTCCTGCACCCGGCACCGCTGGTCAGCGGCATGTCCGAGTCGGAGATGTGGATGGGCAGCGCGACCGTGCTGGCGGACGGTGCCCCCTGCTCCACGCTGACACATCCGGCGCTCTCCTGCAACCTGGTCGGCATCCCGACCATTCCCCGCAAGGAAAGCCCAAGAAAGTGAGTAAGGCGTTGCTGGCACCCACCTCCATGCTCTCCACCATCACCTCCGTAGGCAAGCCGGTGCTCGTGGGCGGGCCGCCCACCATCGACATGTTCGCGCTGGCAATGAAGTTCGGACTCAAGGGGTTGGGAAAAATGTGGA
>ENA-OQJH01000411-OQJH01000411.1-human-gut-metagenome-genome-assembly--contig:-NODE-411-length-24169-cov-2.484028_pt1 | contig 24169 bp, 29 predicted proteins | sample MGYA00242597_ERZ504763 | MGnify/ENA primary metagenome ERZ504763 (study PRJEB26092, sample SAMD00036359) | human gut metagenome | host: Homo sapiens | study: EMG produced TPA metagenomics assembly of...
CAGTTATGGAAGCAAGACGGTTCTAACCGACCGGAACTAAAATAGCATACGACCAAATAGCATAGCCGAAAGCTCAAAGAAACTGACTGACTCAAAATATAAACCGCAACTGTATGTCGCATAGAAGGAAGTTACTCTTCACCAGGATATAACTTTAAATCCGACCTTGATCCCAACTATGCCGTTTATGCTAAGTTATCTGTACCTATTTTTGAATGGGGGAAACGACGCAACGAAAAACGGGCAGCCTCTTTCCAGATCGGTGCCGCGACTGATAATCTGCACCAAGTAAGTGACCATGTAAATCTGGAAGTGCAGACAGCCCGTGTATCCTTGTCTCAAGCAATGGAACAAGTACAATTAACTAGAAACTCATTGGAAAAAGCCCGCAAAAACGAACAAATGGCATTGGAAAGATATACAGAGGGGAAAGTATCAATAGTGGAAATGATAGAGGCACAAAACTATCGGCAGATTTCACAAACCAACTATGTACAAGCCAAAGTTTCTGCACAAGGACACTATTCCGCATTGCTGAAAGCTTTAAACAAATATTAGATAAAACCAACCATCATGAAAAGCATATTCTTCCATTCACCAAGGAACGGAATTTATCCGTACCTATAGTGAATGGAAAATATTAATTTAACACCTCTCCAGTCTATGATTATTCTGTAAAATATTGTAGCTTTGTTCACATGAAATGGAATGTTACATTATATGGTCTTTTATTCTCCGGACTAGGAGCATTTTCCTATCTTCTTCTAGCCAATTATTCCGATTTGTCACCCCATGTGGCAGATATGCTATTTTCCAAAGGTGCTTTTATCTTCTTCATCACAGCCTTCAATATTCTTGGCTGCTCAACGTTGCGGCTCAGTTCCTGGCTAAACAGTCAATATGCATTGAATATCCGCAAACGTTGGAAAATTATTACCATTTATATAGCCGTAACTCTCCTGTTCTTTCTTTTGAATTATAGTTTATTGATTGTCGGAAAACTTCTGGTAGGTTCCTACAACATATTTATTTTCCCCAATGGCGGCTGGCGCATCCTCTTTCTGGTATGGTTGGTGGAGTTAGTTATTGTAGGACTACTTTTATCTAACCGTTCTATTCAGAACACATTAAAACTGCAACAAGAAGCTGCCGAACTTCAAAAAGAAAATAACACAGCCCGTTACACCGCCCTGCAAAACCAACTCAATCCACACTTCTGTTCAACAGTCTCAACACACTGATTGCAGAAATAGAATACAATCCCGCCAATGCAGTCCACTTCACTAAGCATCTGTCCAGCGTTTACCGCTATGTCCTTCAAAGTCAAGATAAAGTCTTGGTACCTTTAAGCGAAGAATTGGAATTTATGAAATCCTACCTCTTTCTTCACGAAGTCCGATTAGGAAATTGCATCAGTTACAAATGTCATCTTCCCGAAGACTATCCTGAAGCCATGCTCCCGCCACTAACTTTGCAACTGCTGGTAGAAAATGTCATCAAGCATAATTCCATCACCTCAAACAAGCCTATGCAAATTAATATAGAAATTGAAAATTATTACCTGACAGTAAGTAACCCTATCCAACCTAAAAAGAGTAATGACACCTCTTCGGGAGTAGGATTGAATAATCTTTCCAACCGTTGCAACTACTGCTCGGCGAAGGAATTATTGTCACTAAAGCAAACAATTTGTTTACCGTAAAGTACCTTTAGCATATGAATAAACTAAACGCAATCATTATAGAAGATGAAGTGCCAGCAGCACGTTTGTTACATTCCATGATTACCCGTCTGCGCCCGCAATGGACACTGACCATTATACCGGGCAGTGTGGACGAAGCTGTGGCTTGGTTTAAAGATAATCCACAACCCGACCTGATCTTCCTCGATATCCAATTGCAGATGGAAACGCATTCGATTTCCTTTCGGCCGTGCATCCTTCCTCTATAATTTATTTTACAACTGCCTACGACCAATATGCCATCCGCGCATTTAACAGTAATAGCTAGATATATACTGAAACCCATCGACGAAACACGTCTGCTCGATGCCATCATCAAATACGAAACTTTACAAAACAAAGGAATCTCCCGCCCCCAAGAATATCTGGATACATTGCTGGATACCCTGCAACATAAAGAAAGACGTTACCGTACACGCTTCCTTATTTATGGAGCCGACCGTTTCTGGTCTCTTCAAGTAACGGACATAGCCTATTTCTATTCTGAAAATAAAATAACTTTTGCCGTCACCCAAAAAGGACAAGAACACATAATCGACCTGTCTCTGAATAAATTAATGGAACAGTTGGACCCAGAACAGTTCTTTCGCGCCAACCGTTAGATTATTATCAGCATTGCTTCCATAGACCGTGCCGAACCTTATTTTAATGGCAAGATAGTAATCAGTGTCCTTCCTCCTTACAAAGTCCAAATCACCATCAGTGAAGAAAAACTTTCTTCATTCAAACTTTGGCTTAATTATTAAGAAATGAAAAAGGAAGATTAAACCAAAACCACTTACTAATCGGTAAACATGATAGCCTCAATGCATATACCTTGTTTATTGATAACACACTCTATAGTCGCCGCCGGAAGCCGGAACTCCAAAATATGCGCATCGGACAAATAGGGACATATATATCTTTGTGAATCAGGATGAAATGTTCTGATACACAGTTCCGAAAATCCAATAAAGCCCCTTACTTTAAAATAGTTAAAGCAAGATTGCGAAAATGGCAAAAAAGGAGGTCTATTTTCTTTCATTAGTCTTTGCAATAGATTTATGTTACTCATGTCAAAAACATGAACTTATCATAAACAAGCGTGTGTCCGAAAGGTTTATCAAAAGTTCCATTTCTTCCGTTACAATATAAAAAAGCAGTCCGGCACAGATATTCATCCATATGCCGGACTGCTTTTATACCATATCCTTCTTACTTATTTCGAAGAATTGGAATCTGGATATTGAACGAGCTCCCATCCTGTTTCATATTCAATGGAGTAATGGAACAAGCTGAATAAAGCACAATCGGTTCATCATTTTCATCCAATAACAGCTGAGGACGTTCCAACCGATCTACCTCTAGCCGCTCTCCATTCTTTAGAATTATTTCTTTATTCATAAACAAAGAATGTTCAGGAAGTTCCCAATGTATACCATCTTCAGCATACATGATGGCCAATCCCGGCTTACCTTTTGTAAATCCTCCCGTGAAATCTTTAAAAACAGCATAGAAACAATTGTCTTTCCGGTGATACCATACAAACGGGTCTTCCGCATTCAATTTCTGGTTATCCCCTGTTTCAAACTCAAATACATAGTCATCCTGCACAATAAAAGGGCCTCGGGGGCATCGGCTATGGCCACTCCATGCACACCACGCCAAGTAGGATCATAGACATTCCCTTTAAAGTAAAGATAATATTTCTTTTTCAAAGGATGATATACCACTGCCGGATTGACTAAAATGAGATTATCAGGCTTGGTTACGGTTCCTTCAGGTGAGGGTTCCAGTACATTATCAGGCTTCACCCGTGTACGTGGAGCAAGTAAAGGTTGCTCATTACATGAAAATTTACCTTCCAGTAATTCTTTTATGGAATTAAAGCACAATACCCCCAACTTTTGATTTTGCTGGAGTCTGTCTCTTCTGCTTAGTTTCCCTTTACATGAGCATTTCCACCCGGATCCACCGTAGCACAATAATACAAATAGTATTTTCCGTTATATCTTTTGATATGCGGATTGTGAACCGATTGTGCATCCCATGAACAGCTGTCCGGACGATATCCATCTTTGTTATAGACAATACCTATATCCTTATATCCCCCATAAGGAGAGTCTGATACAGCTACTCCAATCATCGAACCTAGCAACCAAGCATCTATAAATCTAGGGTACTTCGGTCCTGATTTCATAGCGGAATAAAATAAATAATACTTTCCATCTTCCTCTGCCTGAATAGCCGAACCACACCAAATAAAACGATTTTCAATGAGAAAGCGGAGAAACCGGAAGGGAACTCCGAATTGCCCCGTTGAATAAGTTCTAAATTGACCGGACCGGCCTGCCAGGTATGTTGCGCCCACCCTTGCAACAAAGCAAGGAAGGCGAGACAAACAAATAGTATTTTTCTTTTCATATTCATCACAAACAGATCATTCATTACTGATTTTCTTACAATAATTTACTCCTAACACATCATAATGCCGTCGGATGCTCTCCAAACGGGTACAGAATCTTCCATAATCCTTATTTTCCTTTTTGCTCCACGCCACCTCGGACAAAGCTGCCACACGCGGATAAAGCATATACTCCATCTCATCGAGCGCAGACATATACTCCGTCCACAAATTGGCCTGTACTCCTTTAATATGTTTGGCCTCATCCGCACTCAGGACTTCGGGAACCGGATGATAATTATAAACTTTTTTCAAAGTAATCACCCGATTGGGATTTCCAATTTTCTTTTCATTGACTTTAGACTGAAGACAATTGAAATACATATAAATATTAGGAGACATAATGACATCATATCCGGCTTTCGCGGCATGAATTCCCCCTTTCTCTCCCCGCCATGACATCACGGTAGCACGTTGCAGAATACCTCCTTCCAAGATTTCATCCCAACCGATAATTTTCTTTCCTTTGGTATTCAGATAGTTCTCAATTCGATTGATGAAATAAGTCTGTAATTCAGCCTCTTTTGTCAAATGTTCCTGCTTCATCCGTTCCTGACAGTGTACACAATTTTTCCAACGGATACGAGGGGCCTCATCCCCACCTAAATGGATATAGCTGGAGGGGAAAAGTTCCACCACCTCATCCAGAATATCCTGCATAAAGGTAAAAGTAGATTCCTTAGTACAATAAATGTCATTGAAAACACCCCAACGGCCTTCCACCTCAAAAGGTCCTCCGGTACAAGAATATTCAGGATAAGCAGTCAGTGCCGCCACGCTATGTCCCGGCATTTCTATCTCAGGAATAATTTCCACAAAACGCTTCTTCATACGCCACCACTTCTTTGATATCTTCCTGTGTATAAAATCCACCATAGCGTTTGGTATCCCATTCAGTAGGATTGTCCCACATATATCCCACAATCGTTTTCTTACGGTAACCTCCGACGGTAGTCAGTTTGGGATATTTCTTGATTTCGATACGCCATCCCTGGTCATCAGTCAGATGCCAATGAAGGATGTTCAATTTATGAAAAGCAAGCAAGTCGATGTGACGCTTACATCTTCCTTAGGAATGAAGTGGCGGGAAACATCAAGCATCACTCCGCGATAAGAGAATGCAGGCGAATCTTCTATCACCACACAAGGGATGTTCCATTTTATTTTTTCCACCACCTGCTTGTCACTTTCAATGGCAGAAGGTAATAATTGGCGCAAAGTTTGAAAAGCATAGAAAATGCCTTTAGGGGTTTTGGCATCTATATGGATAGAAGATGAAGAGACTGTCAGCTTGTATGATTCCTCATTGGGAAGAGCTGTGTTAAGCCGGCAACAAATCACATTGGAAGAACGGGGAGTGGAAGAGACCTCCAATGAGAACCCGGCAGCCGTATCAAACAAATCATTCCAGAAAGATACGGCATTGCGCATCTCCTCGTTATCTACTGACAACGTAATTACAGTTTTGTCATTTACCGTAAAATTGCCTCTTTTTTCGATGCACTTTTGCGGCATCGGGATAATGGAAACCGATGCCTGCAAAGTGCCGAATAACAACACTAAAAATGAAAAGGTTAGAATTAATTTCTTCATGGTTTATTTTTTATTTGTTGGATAATTCGGACTATATAAAAGATTTTTATTGCGGATGACCAACTTGCCGTCTTTCACCCACTCTTCCCCTCTTTCCTGCAAATGTCCGGCCATCGCTTTCCGCATCTTTTCCAATGTCTTTCCGGAAGCCTTGGCTTTTGACAAATCATGCAATTCGTATGGGTCTTTTGACAAATCGAACAATTGTTCCTCACCTGTACGGAAAAACCAGATATACTTTATTTTCCCATCCGTCAAAGCACACCAATAATTATCCGCCCAATAAGCGTGGAATGTTCTATATCAATATATTCACGCCAGGGAGCTTTCCCTTTTTCCAATAAAGGAAGTAAAGACAGACCGTCTATTTCTTCCGGAATCCGGCAGCCGTTCAATGCCAGAAAAGTAGGAAGCAAGTCGCGTAACTCCACTGGAGCCTCTATTTTTTCACCGGGTTTCAGGCTACTTTTCATGTTTTCGGGTAACTTTATAATAAAAGGAATAGCTGCCGAACCTTCATAAGCATACGTTTTACGCCACAAATGATGATCTCCCAACATATCGCCATGATCGGCAACAAAGAGCATATCAGCGCATTGTCATACATTCCTTTCTTTTCAGTTCATCCACAATGCGCCCTACCTGCTCATCAATAAAAGTAACCGAAGCGTAATAATACTTACGGGAATTCCGGGCATATTCCACTCCATAGTTTCCTACAGCCGCTTCAGGATTTTTTCGGGATGAGTATCTATTGCCAGATCTTTACACCAGTCACCTACAACGGGAGCGGGTATTTTTCTGCCCTCATACTTATCCACTATTCGCCGGGGAGGATCATACGGACTATGCGGACGGGCAAAAGACACTTTCAAAAACAAAGGCCGTTCAGAAGAATAACCTTTTATCGCCTCCACCGCCCTGTCTCCTGTCCATACGGTAGGATGCAAGCGCTCGGGCAAAGCATACGCTTTCGCTCCGTGGGCATTCCACTCCACCCCTGTACTGTCGGGATTCAGGCCGAAAGCCTGCGTATTGAACCATTTACGATAATCACTCATAAAATAAGGAGACTCCACACGTCCGCTTTCATCCAGAATAGTCACTTCGAATCCATGCAACACATTCTGCGGATGCCAATGCATCTTTCCTATTCCCAATGTGTGATAGCCCAAGTCTTTCAACATCTGCGGCATTTCATATGGATAATGCTCTGCCACCTGTCCATATCCTAACAAGCCATGATGCCAGGGAGACATACCCGTCAGCATACCCGCACGTGCCGGAGTACTGCTTGGAGCAGCCGTATAGGCATTACAAAACAAATGCCCATCGGCTGCCAAGCGATCCACATTTGGAGAAATCACAGCTTCATTTCCCGCACATCCCAATGCATCCCAACGTTGTTGGTCAGTCATTATCAAGATGATATGCGGTTGCTTTTTTCCGGTTGTGCAGCCTGTCCGGACATAGCGGACAAACCAAGGCTACCGGCCATACACCATCCTACATAGTTATACTTTTTCATTACTTATCAGTTTTTAGAAAATAAAATGTCCAATTCCGCTACCCCCATGCTCTTTTGACCATCCACTGTTGACAAGGCATGGAAACGGATGTAGCGTCCTTTATGCGTCTGCCGGAAAATTACCTGCTGTTCTACAGGATTGTTCTGAATATTGGCAAACTCTCCACGGGCTGCCTCTTCCCATCGGATTCCATCCAAAGAGATCTCAATCATATATTTTACAACAATTCCATTAGCCATCGTGCTGATCAGGCAGATAGCTTATACCGGTCATTTCCTTTGCTGATTGCAAGTCAACCTCAAGCACATCTTTTCCAACCCAAGTTGTATGCTGGTTTCATCAAAAACAAGCATACCGGCTTTATCAGGCAAGGTACTCCAATGAGCCTTACTGCCGGTAAAAGTACGCGTAGCAGTTGTTGACTTTTTCTTTCCGTCCACTGCTATCGCTTTAATAATCCGATCACCGTCTGCCGGAACAGGCGACTGGTAACGAGGCTTACACCAGGTTGTGGCTCTTTACCATCTGTAGTATAATAGATAGAAGCATCCTTATTGCTGCATACCAACTTCACCTCTCCATTCTTATTTCTGGTAATCACAGGAGCATCCAGCGGAGTTTCCGCTTTAAAGACCTGTATTTCTGCCAGACAAGGTGCCTCCCATGCATCTGTTATCCGTATTCGCAGACGTGAAGCAGTGACTTCGGGAAAACGCAGAATCCGTTTATAACCGATAGTAGTCTGTTCATCCAATTTCTGCCAATTCCCATTATCAAAATATTCTACAACAAACTGCTTTACTCTTTGCCCTTTCTCAATAAACTCTTGCAATAACAAACGGTTGAAAGTTAATTCTTTTCCAAAATCCACTTCCAGTACAGGCGTTTTTGTATCAGCTTCCCAATATGTACCTCGGTTGCCATCCAAAGTATATTTCAACTTCTTACGGTTCTTGCCCGTTACTTTCATTTTCTGATTAACGAGATTCTTCTTTAGTTCAGAGGTATATCGCCGATACCATTCTACCAAACGCAAGGAATCCTGCTCAGGAATCAATCCTTCTTGATTGGGGGTCAGATTAAGCAATAACAAACTGTTACGTCCCACACTCTCATAATAAATGTCAGTCAATTGGGACAATGATTTCAGTTTATGGTCTTCCGAAGCATGATAATACCAACCGGGACGGATGGATACATCAGTTTCTGAAGGAATCCATAACGTACCATCCGCATGTCCGCGCATCCACTGTTTACCATTTGGTATCCCCTTATCATAGAATTCCGGCTTTCTCACTGTACTCCAATGCTCTTCCAAAGCGTACCCTTCCTCATTGCCTACCCAGCGGATGTTCTGTGCACTTCCACCATGCACCACACAGTTGGGTTGCAATTCATATACCATTTCTGTCAAAGATTCCCATGGATAGTAATCTGCGGTAATCTTTCGGGTATGTAAGGAATCCGTACTATAATAACCACGTCCCCCGTTGGCGCCGTCAAACCAAAACTCATACAATTTCCCATAATTAGTCAGCAATTCGCGCAACTGATTGCGGAAGTAAGTGATGTATTCCGGTTTTCCATAATCAGGATGGTTACAATCCCAAGGAGAAAGGTATAATCCCACTTTCATCCCATACTCATGGCAAGCATCCACAAATTCGCGTACCAAATCGCCTTTTCCGTTCTTCCATGGAGAATTCTTCACACTGTATTCCGTATAAGCCGACGGCCACAAACAAAACCCGTCATGATGCTTGGCAGTAAGGATCACTCCTTTCAGTCCCGCTTCTTTACAAGTCCGTATCCATTGACGACAGTCTAACTTAGTCGGATTAAAGATGGCAGGGGACTCGTTGCATATCCCCACTCCATATCCGTATAAGTATTCACGCTAAAATGAACAAATGCCGTTGTTTCCATCTGCTGCCATTGCAATTGTACCGGTGTAGGTACAGGCAAGGTCTGTGCCTTTACCGGAAAGCATAAACTCCCAGTATTACACTTAATAAGAATGTCTTATTCATTGTCTTTATTTTACAAAGTCTGTATCGTTATATTGGATTTGCAATTTCTTCAACTCCGCCTGCATATCAGCCAATACTTCACTATAAGCAGGATCATTGATTACATTGTGCATCTCGGCAGGGTCTTTTTCCAAGTCATAAAGTTCCCATGCATCAATGTCATTGTAGAAGTGAATCAATTATAACGGTCTGTACGTACTCCATAGTGACGTTTCACCATGTGTTCGGCAGGATATTCATAAAAATGATAATATAATGATTTACGCCAGCCCGCAGGCTTCTTTCCTTTTAATAAAGGTAACAAAGACTCGCCTTGAATATCTTCGGGTACTTTTACACCTGCCAGTTCCAGGAAAGTAGGTGCATAGTCTATATTCTGTACCATTTCAGTTATATCACCTTTCCTGTCAAATCCTTTCGGCAAACGCATTATCAACGGAGTACGCATGGATTCCTCATACATGAAACGCTTGTCAAACCATCCGTGCTCTCCCATATAAAATCCTTGGTCTGATGTATAGACAACTAATGTATTATCCAGCAACCCGTTTTCTTCCAGATAATTGAGCACACGTCCTACATTATCATCCAGTGATTTGACTGTTTTCATATAGTCGCGCATATAACGTTGGAATTTCCAATTAGCCAAATCCTTTCCTTGCGGATTCTTCTGATAAAAATCATCGATCACAGGACCGTAGAATGCATCCCACGCGGCACGCTGTCTTTCGTCCATACGTCCGATAAAGCTTTCATACAATGATTTCAAACGGGATTCCTTGTCAGGGCGGAGCATTTTCAGATCATATATCATATCCATATCTTTCACAATACTCATCTCCTGAGCCGCAGCTGCGGAACGGCCCTCATAATCGTCAAAGAAATTATCGGGTAAAGTAAATTCTTTATCTTCGTATAAGGCTAGATTACAGGTATCCGCCATCCAATTACGATGAATAGCCTTATGATGAATAAGCAGACAGAAAGGTTTTTCTTTATCGCGCTTATTTTCCATCCAGTCTATGGCATCATCGGTAATCAGATTAGTGATGTACCCATGTCTCTGAATGGTATCATTGGTTTGTGTGATGAAATCCGGATTATAATAATCACCTTGTCCGGGAACTATTTCCCAATAAGTAAAGCCTGTCGGCAAACTTTCCAAATGCCATTTCCCAATTAATGCAGTCTGATAACCCGCTTTCTGCAATAGTTTCGGAAAAGTTTGCTGCGATGAATCAAATACGCAGGTAGAGTTATCATAAAATTTATTCTCACAACTATGTTTGCCCGTAAGCATACAAGCACGACTAGGGCCACTCAGAGAGTTTGCGACAAAACTGTTTGTAAAACGTACCCCCTCATTGGCTATCCGATCCAAATTGGGTGTATCCATATAACGTTTGTCATAGCAACTCATCATTTGAGCTGTATGATCGTCCGTCATAATATAGACAATATTCAAAGGTTTTTCTGTTACCGGCTCCGTACAGCCGGTCAGAGCGGATATCGCCAATAGTCCGCCATAAATCAATTTGTTTTGATGTTCCATTTAATGGTAATGACTTAAAGTTTAAAAATAAGTTGATCCTTTGTCGCCAAACAAAGGTACTCTCTATTTATATGGCAATCGGGAAAGGAATGTTCCTAAAGAAATAAGATATTTTTTTATAAGGTTTGAAAGTTTATCATCACACTCTTTCATTTGGATAAATCGCATCCGATTTTCTCAAATGGAAGCCGGGGGAATCCATTGATCCGTTGATAAATGAGCGCATCATCCTTAAATCCCTTCAACGGATCAGCAGCATCCACAAACCCTGGATCCGAACCGGTAGCCCAATTGTTATACAATTCCAGCCATTCGCTCTGTCCGCGCACCACATTTCCTATCTTATAAAACAAGTTTCCTTCTATCACATTGCCTTTTGGATAAGAAGTGTCATTGTCCCAATATGCAGCGAGCAAAGGATAGGCCGTACTGTAAGGAGGATTTTTATAATTGACTGTTTGCAAACGCTGGTCAATTATCGCACCTTTCTCTATCATGAATTTGCCCCAGCCCTGCATACGCGCATCTATATGAATGGCAACAGGAGAATCTATAAATATATTATGCCGGTAATGATTATTATGTCCCCCACCGATTAGTACCGGCAAAGACCCTGCTTTGTGATAAATATTACCATAAACTTCCGCTCCGCAAGCTCCGTCATCATGATAAGTAGCCATTACACGATGGCGCGGACTCAATTCATGAAAATAACAATAACGGATAACATTTCCCTGCTCCGAAGGATCACGACCATAATAAACAGCTCCCTGATCATCGACTTCAGAACACACATTCGTTATGTCACACAGTTCTATCACATGGTTATTTCCATGAAACAGGATAGCCATGCTGGGCGCATCATAGATGTCACATTTAGAGATGCGGTTACCCACACCATCCATCCATATTCCGGGACGATAGGATTTCTCAATCCGGTTATAATCATGTATCCGGCAATTCTCCACATAGTTTCCGGCAGAGGTCAATGAGGCTCTGTCTCCTCCTCCAGCAGGTTCAAGGCAAACCATTGACGCCAAGGCGCACCTGTCATAAATCCATATACCGTATGCTGCCCTGTATGAATCATTTTATGTATCGTGTCAATGCTTTCCACACAAATCATGTCATCGGCATAACCGTGCGCAAAGTATCCGCTTATCCACATATTCTCTACCGATTTCCAACTCGAAGGGCGCTCTTCCTGATATCCGAATACAGGGAAAGGAGCTCTTTCCCTTCCTTAGCCATCCCCGATTCCTGTATTTTTCCAATCATAACCGTAGAGTCATTCGGCCAACGGGCTATTCGCAGAGGCTGGCCATCCGCAAAGATTTCCGTCCATGCCGCCTGGCTGGGCCTTCCGAAACCTGTAGCGTGCAGGCCCCAGCTCCATCCGGTTTTTCTTGAAGTCAAACTCTCTTATCAGACTTGCGGGCAGAAGCGGATCGCCCAAGCGGAAGTCACTGGGAAAATAACGGATAGGATCCCCTTCCTTCCGTTCCTCCGGAATAATTTTATATGATTTCTCCGGCGCATTCGGATTATGGGGATCCGCATCCTCGCCTATCGTCCAGTTAATTCCGATCTGGCATTGCGGCTCACGGCTTTTGATGGTTCTGTATATGCCTTCTACCGGCCAGCGATAACCGGGTTTCACCCAACTTCCATCAAACCAGAACTCCACTATTATTTTAGTATATTTTTCCGTGATGTCCATCAGTTCGTCCAATTGCTTCAACATGTATGTATTGTACTTCCTGTCCGACTCCACATTGTCAACATCCGCATTGACTTTCCTGTCCCACAACGAGTAATACAGTCCCAGCTTCATGCCTTGTCTCTTACATTCCCTAGCTACGGCTTCAATCACATTCGTTTTATTTCCCGAACTTGCCACGTCATAATCAGTATATTTACTGTCCCAAAGACAAAAGCCCTCATGATGTTTTGCCACCAAGATGATATACTTCATACCGGCATCTTTCGCTGTCTTCACCCATTGACAGGCGTCAATCTCCGCAGGGGCATAAGTTTCCACCGGAAAAGATCCGTCTGACCATTCCACATCATGGAATGTATTGATACCAAAATGAATGAACATACCATACTTGCGCTTGATCTGATCTTTCTGGTATTTTGAAGGTTTTTCAGAAGGTATTGCAGTTGAGATACCCGGTTGTGCCTGTGCTACTTCCAACGAGCACAAGAATAAAAATAATAATAACAGTTTTTTCATATTGATTTATTTTTAGAATAAGTCTTGCTTTTTATCTCCATTCATCCGATTTATACACACCGATGACAGCATAACCTCATGCCTTATCCCTCACCTTGCGCACGTTACTTTCAGACCGGAAACAGAATAGAGATTATAGTCCATATCCACTTTGCTTTCAATAACAGCAAAACAAAAAGTCTTTTATTTAATGGCAATTGTGCGGGGGATATTCCTAAATCAAGGAATCTCTTTATTGTGAACTTTCCGCATAATTTAACGAATAAAGTTCGCTTTTTCACGAACTTTCAAGAAAGGACTTCTAATTCTCCTATCCCATGTGGTAATTAAGGTATCTAGCATTCCACTACCCTATATACATTCCCTTTGACAGTATGCACCCGCCCAACAGAGGCAGAATGCGGCTCAGACTGTAAGCGGTCATGCTCCTTATGACCGAAGGATGAATGGATTTCATACGCCCGAACAACTGGGTGACGGAAAAGGTCAGTACCTTCTGCAGATCATCCTCTACCATAGCGAAGCGGAAGCAGAGGCGGAATACTCCTCTTCGGGTACGTGTTTGTAGAACTTTAGCATAGTGCAGATGGGGGTCGGGCACATCGTTTTCCAGACATGCCACTTCGGTTACCTCGGTCAGTACATTGAAACAGAAGTGGTAGTGGGAGGTGAGAAAGGTGGTCACTTCCTGCATCAAGGAATGCGGCTTAGCCTTCTTCTGCACGTCTTTCAAGTGAGCAGAATTCTCCTCTGCTTTTCTGGCTGAAGCTGTCGAAAGGACTGATTCCACTTTTTTGCCGGGATTTCTCCTGAAAAACTATTCTTATTATCCTGCAAGTTGCCTTTACCATTTTCAGCAAAGGTAGCGGAACTTGGCACAAGTTATGGCGAATCTTGGTACAGGATATAGTGCATCTTAGTACAAGTTGCGGTAGAACTTGATACACAGTACATACGTATATATAGGCATACGCTACCGTATGTACAGCCCGACACATACATACGTGTAGACTCATACGTCAGTAACGTGACAGGTCACATGTTACTAATGTTACCGGATGTGTTGCTTTGGTCGTTTACTTCAAAAGAACCGGTCGTTTTTTTAAAATGTCCTTATGTTTTTGGTAAATGCCAGCACCTTTACTTAAAAGGTCAGCATGTCTTGATGAAAAGGCCGGCATGTTTCATGAACCAGCTTAGCTGGTCCGACGGACAAGCCTATCATGTCCGGCAAACCAGCCAAGTCGGTTCATTACACTATCCTCTCACTATGCAGGTGTTCACTTTTCTCCTTTCATTCTGTCATTTCATTTAAAACACACTAGTTATCAATTGGTTAAAAACTGTAAGATCTCCCCTCATTCCCGTTTCATCTGTAGATTCTCCTCCCTTCACAGGAGGAGTGAAGATACAGAGTGGAGGAAACTGAAAGGGGATGACGGGAAGTCCTGTCACTACCGGAACGCCTGTCAGCAGGGCGTTTTCAAAAGTAGATGAAAGGAAGAAAGAAGAATCTATCTGTTCAAAACCAGTCACGTATACTATCAATCTTTTAGATCAGCAAAACCTTACAAAGTGGATTGGTCAGCAGGATGAATAGACCCATCTCCGCGAAGAGCAATATTCAACAAATAATTAGCTTTATTTTTCTGTGCATAATCATATTCAGCCTTCACTTTCACTGTAAAGATTCATTTTTCACCTCCACATTGAAAATCATTCCAGCCACTAACCTTTCCCAATCTTCTTTTTCCCAATTGTTTCACCTTCATATTAGGCTTGCCAAAATACACTTCTTTAACCAAAGTTCCGTACCAATGAGCCGAACAACATACTCTTCACCTGTTTGGGTAGAGAAAGCCAATACACCATCCCCTCCTGTCTTTACGGAAACTTTCCTGCCATCTCTGCATCTCAACACTTCACATTTCTTGTCACCCCAAGGATTCTGTAATCGACAAAGATTCCCTTTTAAACTCTTCACACCTACTTGTGTAACCTCAGCCGAATTATTCCTACTTGCAGAAACGAGAAATGCCCCTCTTGCCAACAAAATAAATGCCATAGGAATAGAATCCCATGCAGCAGGCACAGCAGGGAACACTCTGATTTTCCCCTCGTTGCTTTGGAGCATCATTTCATTTATGCCCGTGCAATAATTGCTCATGGGTTCCATACCGCACTGAAAGAAATCATGTGAGCGTATCATATACGTGTCTTTCAACAGATTGTGCACAGAAGCAAGATCGTAAATATTGTCAGGATAACCGGTCACATTGTGCATCAATCCTTGTGGATACATCTGATGTACATTCACCCCGTTCCATATATACTTCAAGGCCACATCTCCTTCTCCCATTCGAGCGGCTATCTGCGGATAAGGATAATGCGCGTTACACTCGTCATCGTGTTTCAACAGATTCACAACAGCTTTTCCCAAGCGAGTGTCTTTATCATCAATACCAATCAGCTGCCGAAAAGCTACGGCACCACCGTTACCCCAAATCCATGGAGAATAACGCTTTTCCGTATAATACTCCTCGGCAGGAGAGATTACTTCGCCACATTCACCAAACTGCTGATAGCCTCTTTCCCATAAATGATTGAGTACGTGACGCCACTGTTTCACCTCATCTTTGTCTACGTTCAATATTTCCGCCGCACGGATACAATCTTTGAAAAGCCTTTCGATGCAATTGCGGTCACTGATAGGATTCTTCACATAAGCGATAGGGGCCGACTCATACAAAGAAGCTTTCAAAAAATATTCATTTTTTTCTTCATCCCATTCCAACCTGTCTAAATAAAAATGAGAAGCTTTCTTCATAAACGTATATGCCCTTTCTTTCAAGAATTCCTCGTCTCCCGTAAATTCGTAATAATCCCAAAAGAGAGAAGCTATCTGTGAAGCAGGAGTAAAATTGTTCCTCAGATAGCGTTTGTCCTTTCCCCATTGTACACCGTTGAAATTATGCGCTTCGGTAATGAGCAATGCATCATGCTCCGCTCCATACTCCTTTGCCAGTTTCTCAGCAAACGGTATCATCTTGAAGTAAGTGTCGAGATAAGGTTTCATCAGCCGCCAATCGTTTTGCGCACACAATCCCCAATATTCCTGCTGCTGGTTCCAATGATGCGGTGTCCCCCAATTAAGTACATCACGGTTCCAACGCCAAAGTCCCCCATTAAAAGCCAGCGGAAACTCACCTCGCGAACCAGCAGACATCAGATAGCGATGCAAGTAATAGATATTCTCCAAATAATCATCACCCAACTTCACAAACGAATTGGACCAGAAATTGCGATACCACTCATCTTTCTCGCGACGCAACTCATCTACCCCCTTCGCTTCTGCCTCATCAAGTAATTTCTTTGCTGCATTTACCGGATCCTTATCTTCGCGATCAGTTACTACACTGACCATAATTGTGAACTTACATTTATTTGTCCGCCATTCGGCACGACGCATATTCACCGTTTCCGGTTCCTCGGACGACTCTACCACCCTGCAAGCTACAGCAAAGTGCAGTCCACCATCCGTTTCTTCCAATATCATTTCGCGAGCATCAGCCATTGCACGCATCTTACCAAGCCCCACTGAAGGTTCTTCGCAAACCAACCTCCATACCATCCGGTAAAGGAACGGCTCCCCAGTCTTTCCAACGAAACCGTAGCTACCGAATGATTTCCCAACATTTCAGGATCAGGTATATTTTCACATTCCACTATCCATACATTACGATCTTGCGCCAACCAAGTACGAATAGTTGTAGCAGAATAACCCGTAACCGCACGATATGTATTCTCGGCATTTGCCAGCGATAACCGCCCCTCAAACTCTTCCAAATGCATCCAACTGAATACCGGTGCACCAAAATCGATCTTCAGACGAGCCGCATGCTTCAACAATGACATTCCGTATTCTTCTGGTTGTGCCTTTGTCCACAAATCATTTTTATTGATTTGCAATTCGATGCCATTATCATGATTCCACACCATGCCGCCTATATCACCATTACCCATCGGAAAGCCTTCCGCCTCCAGTTGCGTAGGTGAAAAATAAACGATATCATGTTTGGAGAGGTAATCGTCATCTACCTCAAAAGGAGCAGACTGCATTTTCAAATAAGTATAATCTATATTTTTCGTATTTGCCGCTATTCCTCCGGCAAGAAAGAAATACAACATAATCAGTTTTTTCATATTCATGGTATTTACAGAATACAACTGTGCTTATCTAAAATAAAAGATGTTACATACACAAACAGAAAAGACATAAAAGAGAAGGGTTCCTTACACACTCTCTTTTATATCTTCTCCTTAAAAATGATTCTCTTTTTATATTAATATCCTATAGCCGGTTCATTAGCTATTTTACTCCAACCCGGATTTTGATAAATCGTTGAACTTTCCAAGTCATCAGGATTTGAAGAGGTAAGTGTAAAGTTGATAGCAGAAATAGGCTCTAAGTAATTGGCTGGTATCCAGGTATAACCATCGTATAACAAGTTATTCTTTTTTACAATCTGATTAACACGCAAATAACTGCTGTTTTCTTTGTTGGATACATTAGGTTGCTTATCTGAAGCACCTTCTGGAATCAACAAACTATTACCAGCTTCATCAACATACAATTTTTCCAGTTCGCCACCCCATAAATTAAATCCTTCAACTTGATAATTTTCTACTTGGTCCAAAGCACGCCAACGTTTTTAAATCACGCATACGGGTACCTTCACTCATTAGTTCTATGCGTCTTTCACGACGAATATTATATAAGGTGGGGTCTACTAACTGACCGGCAGAATACTTAGCCCAATCATTTTCTTTAGACAAATCGGTAGCAGCAATTGTCATATCGATATTATCAGACACACCTGCACGACTACGAATCTCCTTCCAATACTTTATCGCTTTTGGATCCAAGCTTCCATTTTTTTCATAGCAAGCTTCAATATAATTCAAGTTAGCTTCAACAGATCTGAAAAGAAGACATCCATACGTATTGACTGCACCAGAACCGATTACAACTTGAGCTGGATCATAAGTCAAGAATTTACGAACCGTATAACCTGTCGGACATCTATCATTGGTCTGCTCCAATATCTTAGGATATTTATATGTCTCATATGGATCAAGCCTTGAACAATCACTAGGAGCACCCATAAATAACTGTAAACGGTCATCTCTGTCTTTTTTAACATTTTCAATCGTCACGTCACCAGCATAGCCAGAATTTGGCGCATAAATAGGCAATCCATTCTTCATTAAACATGCATCTACTAAACTACGAGTATATCCTAAATCCCCTCCTCCTTTGCAAAGATAAGAACTTACACTATGAGTAACACCCTGCACAGAACTGTATGCTCTCCAAAACAAGACTTCATCTATCGGTTCCATATCAACAGCCGAAAACATTTCAAAATAAGGATTCCAGTTATAAGGATTCGAGTCCGGATTATATATACCGGTATTTTTGTCAATGAAATACGATCGGCTACTTGAGCAGAAGCATCCATTGCCTGTTCCAAAAACCAATCTACTTCCTTGTCTATATCAATAGAAAAGCCAGCATTATATTCTTGCTGTGCTCCTGGCCATCCCGGACCACCCGGCACACGGTCTGTACCTTTATGGTATTTCAACCAGGTAGCCTCAAACAAAGCTACACGAGACTTAAACAACAATGCCACATTTTTGTCAATCTATTCTTACCATTATCGGTAGTCAATGACATCAATTCAATAGCTCTATCTAAATCCTCTATAATAAAACGAGCCACTTTATTACGAGGCTGTCTTTTACTTTCCTCCTTCAACACTTCTGTTTCATCAGGTAATACTTCCGTTACAATAGGAAAATCACCGAGACTTACCAATTTATTGAAATACTGGTAGGCACGCAAAAAATACATTTCTCCAATGTAATGTTTTATCATTACTCCATCGCCTTTTATACTTCCGGCCTCATACTTGGGTAATACTTGTTGGAAGAAATAATTCGCTTTACGGATTTCTGTAAAATCCCATGCTCCTTTATCAGCAGGAGTACGTTTTTCTCCCGGTACCCACAACGCGGTAGAAGCATCCGTTGCGGCCTGGTCATCCGAATTGTTATCAGTTTTTACTAAAGAGATATCAAAATTAAGATAGGATGGGAATTTATATTGTTGAATAGAATAGGCAGCCAAATCACTTTCTGAATTAAAATAAGCATCTGGGGTTATTTTATCCAACGGTTCACAATCTAGAAAATCATTGCAGGATGTCAATACCACTGAGGTAAATAACATGGCTACAGAAGCTACTGTATTTTTATGTAAGACATATTGTATTTCTATTTAAAAATTAACATTCAAGCCAAAAGATATCACTTTAGATAATGGATAAGTCTTTCCTGATCCCCAATCTCCGGCAGCTAGTGTTTCAGGATCAAACATACTGGCCAGGCTGGTTCCAGTCCACAAATTATCACCAGACACATATACACGGCATCTATTAATGTGCAATTTATTAATCCATTGTTTAGGTAATGTATAACCAATCTGTAAATTCTTCAAACGGATATAAGACGCATCTTGCAGATAACGAGTTTGTACCTGATGATTCTTGTTGCTGGTAAAGTCCGGTCTCGGATAATACCCGTTCAGATTAGCTCCCATAGGATGGCCCTCAGGACGGAAATAATCAAAATGTTCTTCCATCGCCATTGATTGCCAGATATTATTTACAGCTCCCCAAAAAACAGCACCATTAGTTCCTACAATCGGAGCATAATCTCTTTTACCTACTCCCTGAAAGAAGATAGAAACATCAAATCCTTTATAAGAAGCATCCAAAACCAATCCAAAATTATAACGGGGAGTAGAATTACCAATAATCCTTTGATCGCCCGGATCAGCTAATGTACCTTTACCACCATCTACTTTGCCGTCACCATTTATATCAGCATACATAATATCACCGGCACCCCATTTGTTTCCTAATTGATTTTGGCCACCATTAGGTAAAGATGCCAAATGCTCTTTCATTTCTTCATCTGTTTTTGCAATACCTAATGAAGTATACCCCCAAATTTCTCCACTCATTTTCCTGCATACCAGTCACTGAAAGCATTTGTAGTATTGGGATATTTCACCACTTTTTGCTGGGCATCAGCCAAATTAAACTTCACTCCATAATCTACTTCTCCTATTCTATCGCGCCATGAAAGTTCTATTTCAAAACCATAAGACTTCATATCAGCATTATTTACTATAGCAGGAGCAATACCCAAAACTAAGGGTAATTGTGGAGCAGGACCTACCATATCGACAGTCTTGCGTACAAAATAGTCAAAAGAACCTGTCAATCTATTAGAGAAAGCACCAAAATCAAAACCTACATTAAAAGAACGCACACGTTCCCATGTCAATAATGTACTAACCAATGAAGGAATATCTGCCGTATTTGTTTTTCCTCCATTCACCAGCCAATTACCGGAATTGCTTTTCACGGGTAAGATTTCATAGAATGGGTACAAATTCGATGTATTTTGATTTCCCAATTCACCCCAAGAGCCTCTCAGTTTAAATTGATTGACAACTGATTCCAGCGGTTTCCAAAAATTTTCTCTGGCCACATTCCAACCTAAAGAAAATGAGGGGAAAAAGTTCCAACGCTGATCTTTCATAAAACGGGAAGTTCCATCATAACGTCCATTTACTTCCAGCAAATATTTCTCCTTATAATTATAATTCAAGCGCCCAAAGAAACCGGCAGTAGCCCAATGGTTATAACCGCCCCCCGCTACGTCCTGCTCAGTAGAAGTATCAATTGTAGGTAAATCTGGTACAATAATGCCATCACGCTGAGCACTTAAAGTCCTCACATTTTGATGCTCGGCATTAAATCCACCCATTACTTTGAAATAATGGTCACCCAACTGGCGAGAGTAATCCGAGAAAAGATTGACTGTATAAAATTCATTCTTTGTTCCTTTTTCAATTACTCTGGACTGACCTGGCTGCGTCGCATTAGTGATAGCTATAGCATAAGGTTCTCCATTGGCGTCATGGGCATAAACAGCTTGTCTGTCAGTATGAGTAAAATTAGTTGTAATACGCATATTACCCTGTAAGTGAATATTCCATCCTGGCAATGGAGTGACATCCAACTGCAATTGTTGGAAGTTCTGATCCAAATCTTCCTTCATTCGTCCTCCTTCTTTTAATGGTATAATCTCACTGTTATCCGCCAATATCCTTGTGGGTCAGTAACAAACGCATTAGGCCATTTACGCATTATTTGGTGGAAAAATAATTGATTCAAATAAGAAGGAGCTTCATAATTAGTACGAAACCATTTGGTATTATAAGAGAGACTTATGTTTTTGTTTATTTTCGCATTGATTTTCCCATTTACAGAATAACGATAATAACTTTCGTCAGCATAATTCAACAAGCTTCCTGATCCATAAAATTGCCGGACAGATAATAAGAAAAACGTTCCGTACCACCACTCAAGCTCAAGCTGTGTTCCTGAGACATGGCATGGTCTTTGAAAAATACATCATACCAATCGGTATTAGCATTTGCCCAGTTGTGTGTATATGTATTTGAAGTTGTAACCGGAATAATTTTTCCTACTTCTCCACGCTGATAAGCCAAAACATTAGCTATTTGCTCATCACTAAAATAAGCTGCCTGTCCACCATTAGTACGTGCATCATTATAATAATGCATGAAGCGATAGGAATCCATCATATCATAATCAGTAAGAGGACTATTAAAACGAATATTAGTATTATAGCTTACTACCGGTTTACCAGTCTTTCCTTGCTTAGTTGTAATCAAAATAACCCCAAACGGAGCGCGAGAACCATAAATAGAAGAAGCCAATGCATCTTTCAATACAGAAATGCTTTCAATATCCAACGGATTAAGCAAGTTCATATTACCCTCTACACCATCTATCAAAATCAATGGAGAGCCAGTGGAGCCTTTACCGATTGTCCCTGCACCACGAATAGATACGGAAGGAGTATTATTCAACTGTCCACCTTTAGCGTCAACCCCAAAGGTCATTCCCGGTACTAATCCCTGTAAAGCCTGAGATACATTTTGTACAGGACGAGATTCTAAAGCCTTTTCCCCTACTTGACTGACAGCACCTGTCAAATTCACTTTTTTCTGTGTTCCATACCCTACTACTACCACTTCATCCAACACTTCTGTATCTTCTTTTAAAGTCACAGTGACAGGGACACCTACTTTTGATTTCACAACAGACTTACTATAACCTATATATGAAATCTCTAAGTAACTTCCTTATTAGAAACCACCAATTCAAAGTTTCCATCCATATCAGTCACAGTACCGTTTGTAGTCCCTTGTTCCAACACAGTAGCCCCGATCACGCTTTCTCCCATATTGTCCACTACTTTTCCGATTACTTTAAAAGTAATCTGCTGCACAGTCTGTGTATTGTCAGCATTAGTAGTCAAGACAATCTTCTTATCCAAAATGGAATATTTCACATTTGTACCTTTAAATACCTTCTCCAGCACCTTAAAGATATCACCGTTACGGGAAGTGACTGATACACGACGATTTAAATCAATAAGCGTATTATCAAAGAAGAAATCAAATTCTGATTGTTTCTCAATTTCTTTCAAAATTTCCCCTACAGTCTTATTCTGTACCTCCACATTGACTATAGCCTTCTGCGCATACGATTCGGATGCATGAGCCAGTCCTAGGGAACAAGCAAAGAAAAGAGTAAATAGTTTCATAATTCTTGGGATTTTCTTCGAGGAGAGCCATAGACGATTTGGTATCCTCGAAAATTGGATACTACAATTATTTTTCATACTTTTATAATGACTTAAGTTTTAAAATTAGTTGATTAAGCTTGTCGCCAAACAAGCTTTAATTTGAAAACCGATTTTCCATACGGGAAGATACGCCAATATTTTCCCGTATGTTTTTTGTTACTTTAAGGTGATAGTTCTTTCATATTATATTCAATTTAAGGTTATTTGATTAATAAATCTCTATATGGGTCTTTTTTTGCGACGCATCCTTACCGTCTACATATTTCCAGTGTATATTGGAAGATAATTTAAAGTATTCCAGAATACGCTCCAAACGCTGACTGGTAAAAGTCCCGGTAAAAGCAGCCTTACGTGCAGGATTTTTCTGAATGAACACCACATTATATCGCTTTTCTAAAATCCGTAAAGCATCCTTCAAAGAAGTATTATCAAAAATAATCTTGCCGTCCTTCCATGAAGTTTCCGTTTCACCGGAAGTCTCAAGTAAACGTGCTGTACCTTTTTTTGAATCATACACAACTTCTGACCGGGGTTTAACACAATCTGTTTTTTGCGGACACCTTCTTGGAAACTGAAGTTGACTTTACCTTTGATTAAAGTAGTAGATACCTCAGGAGACTCTTCGTAAGCCTCTATATTAAAACTGGTTCCTAACACCTCTACCTGTGAACGGTGAACCGTAGACACAATAAAATGTTTCTCCACATCTTTAGTTACTTCAAAATACCCTTCCCCCTTCAACTCAACTTTTCTCTCCTTGCTATTCTTAAAAGAAGAAGGATATCGCAAAGAGGATTCTGAATTCAAAAAAACCACCGTACTATCGGGTAACACTACTGAAGTAGTCATTCCCGGGTTTGTCCTAGCTTCCAACATTTGTACATCTGCATCCTTTCCACCATAATGTTCTACCAAAAAAGTAGCAAGCAGTGGGAGAAATAACACGGCAGCAACACGCTGTGCCCACTCCCACCAAGCCACCTTCCTTCTTTCAGTCTTTTTACCTTTTACCTTAACTAAAGCCTTTTCTGTATTTACATTATTAATTACATGAACGGTATCAGCCGCTAAATAAAGTATTTCCATCTGCTTTACTATCCGGCGATTTTCTTCAGACTCCTTCATCCAATCTTTTACCAGTCTCTGCTCTTCTACCGTTGCAATACTCACAATAACGGGAAGTAACGAATTCATTATATTCGATTTCATTCATACTCCATACGTAT
>ENA-OQJH01000412-OQJH01000412.1-human-gut-metagenome-genome-assembly--contig:-NODE-412-length-24139-cov-3.821089_pt1 | contig 24139 bp, 28 predicted proteins | sample MGYA00242597_ERZ504763 | MGnify/ENA primary metagenome ERZ504763 (study PRJEB26092, sample SAMD00036359) | human gut metagenome | host: Homo sapiens | study: EMG produced TPA metagenomics assembly of...
TAAGCAGAGCGCAGGCTGATGGCCAGCATTCGTGCGATCTCTTCCACCGTGTACACCAGCTTCGTGGTTGCCGGGCTGTCAGTCGGAGACTTGACGGCATTGGTTTGAGTGACCACCTCCATTGTAGCGGGATTCGAGTCCTTTTGCAAGGGCTTATTCGTATAATTTTCAGATTTCACATCTTCGGTCATGTCGGGCCGATTCAAATTCATAGGCAAGCCTCCAATTCCTTGTAGCCGGGTGTTTTTTCACCCGGCAATTTTTGTTTTCCGACATTTTCGGGTTATCCGATCAAAAGTTTCAGTCGTTCCAGCTTTTCCTGTGCGTTCTCCTTCCGTAAGCTGACCCCAATGCAAGAAACAGGAACGCACATTTCCAATAGGCGGTCATAGATGCGGGCATGGGCTGTATCTTGTGGGTGCCGTATCTCGTCCAGCGTCAGGTTGGTGGTGACGATCAACGGCTTCCGGCTGCGGTATCGGCTGTCCACGATGTTGTAGATCTGTTCCAGCGCATACTCGGTGCCTCTTTCCATGCCGAAATCGTCAATGATGAGCAGGGGATAGCGGCAGAGCTTGTCCATGACCTCATTGCGCCCGGAAAAGCAGCTGTTCAGCTCGTTTAGGATTCGGGTAAAGTTCGTTATACGCACAGGCACCTCCTGCTCCATCAGAGCGTTTGCAATGCACCCGGCAAGGGAACTCTTGCCGGTGCCAACACCGCCCCAGAGGAGCAGTCCTAGGTTCTCTGCACACATGGTCTGCCATTGCTCCACATAGCGGTGTGCGTAATGCATTTGAGGGGCACGACCATCGTCGTTTTCAAAGTTCCAGTTGAGCATTGCCGAGTCGGAAAATCCATCGGTTTTCAGCCGCCGCACAAGGTCGTTGTGCTTTTGCTGGTTGATAAGGGCTTCCTGATTTGTCCTCTCGATGCGCTGGCAACTGCATTCGATTGGGTGTTTGTTTTTGCCCATCAGGGCAATGCCCTTTGCAAAGAATGCTTCTTTTGGGGTATGACATTTTCCGCAATAAAGCAGGCCATCCTCGCTATAATAATCCTCAGTGTTTTCGGGAATAATGGAAATGGACTGTTCCAAAGTTTTTTCAATCGTCTCTATAGGCTTTCTCCTTCCTTGAATGTGTAGTCCGGGATGCCCGGTGCTTGCTTCTGTTCTGACTTTTGCCGTTTTGTCCAGATGCGCAGGGTGGCGGCATGGTCGACGTACTTTCTGCCGGTGGACTGGATATAAGCCGAAAGCTGCTCGATCAGGCTATCTAGCCCGGAAAAGTCAGCTTTGAGCCGCTTATACTCTTTTTCCGTTAAAAAACATTCCGATATTCTCCGAACATCAAATGAGTGCCATTGGTTCTTACTAGGTGGTTACCATTCAGGTCGTTCTTATTACGTTGGTTAGTGGAACACTTTTGTTCCATGGAAGGCATCATTTCTGTTCCATCGGACAGAACAAAATTGTTCCATGCAGAGGAACGTTTTTGCGCTGTCGGAACTTTTACAAAGAGGCTGTTGGGCACAGCAATGCGACTCCGTCTGCGCTCAATCAAATCGGCATCTTCCAGCGAGCGCAACGCACGTTTAATGCTCATGGTGCTGCATCGCAGGGCTTCGCTCAATGCAGAAAGAGGGAAAATTACATAGACAAAGCCACGCTCATCCATCCAGTTGTTCTTTTGAGAAAGCGTTGCCCGATCCAGCAGCAGAGTGTAGAGCAGCTTTGCTGTGTGGCTCAGGTCTGTGTCCAGCAGAAAGCGGGCATAGGGTAGATATTGCGGTAAAGGTGTAGTGACGGTCAGGTAGTCGGAAATAGAATTCACCTCCAGCGTTTTACATAAAAATGGCACAAAGGTCTGCACTCCTGCTCCGGGCAAGCTGACAGGCAAAGATTTACGAATTTCTGCCCGCAGCTCGTCCGGCTTTTTCAGTTGGCCACTTTGACCAACTGATTCCGTTACGGGTAAAATCAAGTGCCGGGTGGCGGCACCTGATTTTCAACAGACCTTGCAACGTTACAGGTGGAATCAGGTTGTCTTTTTGGCAACCTGATTTTCAACGACCTTGAGGCGTTACAGATGAAATCAGTTGGTCATTTTGACCACCTGATTTTTACGGAGTAGGAGTGACGTGTTACAGATAAAGCCGAAGTTCTCAAAAAGATAACTCCGGTAGCTCTGCCACGGATGCAATCAAGTTATCATTTTGACAACTTGATTTTGATACGGCTAAAATCAAGTTACGGAAAGCGTAACTTGATTTCAGATGACAGCCACAATTCCCATTTTGGGGATTTGGGAGTGAGCGATTAGGCGTTACGGTATTTTGGTACTTCCAAAATGGGAAGTACCACTTACTGGATAAAAGCGAGCGTAGATAAGGAACTTGACAAACTTTATCAAGTTCCTCAAAGAGAAGCGTGAGCCGTTACTTTACGTTTACGGTAGTCTTTCTGCCGACAGGCGTTGCTGCAATATCTGGCATCCGCCCGAATCGGTAAGAACTGCTCACCACAGCAAGGGCAGGTGTAGGTTCCGCGCTCAACGCGCTTTTTAAGACTTTTTCGCAAGTTCAGCATCTGGTGGCCGCAGGTCTGGAAGCTGCAATATTTGCGGTTCCGGGTTTGGGTGTAGATGACCTTGCGGCAGTATTCGCACTGGATTCTGCGCACACTGGGGTCACCGTCAATGAAATATTCCATCAGAGTGTCCTGATTTTCGCGTTCCCATTGTTTCGTTGTCATAGACATCCTCCTTTGGTGTTATGGGTATATGGTGGTTACCCAAATGGCAACAGTCACTTTCGCACAATAAAGCGTTGCGATTGTTTGGTTGATGGTCAGAATGACCACCAACCAGAATCTATGCGTTACAGTTAGGTGGTATCTGGACATTTTGTCCACGTACCACAGCACGTTACGGCTATTTGCTAAGTACCGGAAAGCAGCACTTACCAGATTTCACCGTGGCTTGGCAAAATGTCAAGTCGAGGTCAGCTGTAACACGGATAGAGTCAATGTGCTCAGTTTGAACACATTGAACGGGGCTGCGACAGTTCGTACCATGTGGTCAAAATGTCCACATGGTACGAGCTGTAACGTAGAAGATGTTTCTGGTGAATGACGCTTTGTGTCATTCACCACATCAACTGGCCATTTTGACCAGTTGATATTGGGTGTGCCGTTCTCCCTGCATGGATTTCCTGCCCCCTTCCAGCGGCGTTTTCTGGCTCGCTCTTGCGAGGTCTTCGCCGGGTATCCCATGCAGACGGTCTTTCGGTTCTCAAGGTGCGGCACTGGATTTGGCAATAAAAAATCGCCACACAACAACCGAAACCTGACCATCCCTTCCGGGATGGCCTTGGTTCGGGTTTGTTATGTAGCGATAAGAAAGTCAAAAACTTGCTCCGGCTCCTTCAGGAGCCGAGCTGGAACTCTAAGATAAATATGTTATATTAAATTGTTGGGATAGATTACCACAAAAATCGCAGTGTGTCAACAAAAAGATTTGAAAATACGCCACTTTCGGCGGGTTGCAAGAAAAGGCGATGAAAACTTTGGCAAAAAGAGAGAGGGCTGGACGGTACCAGCCCCCTTGTTGGTCATAAGGCCTTTAGAGGATAAGATGCTCATTCAGCGCAATTTTGTGCTGAATGTCGGGTTTGGGAGAAGCCCAACAAGTATTTTTGAAGTCGAATTTGAAAAATCTGATTCAAAAATTGCGAGTTGGTACCAACTCGCCCTGATTGCTGCGGTTGCAAACTCAAAAACTTCTGAAGAAAAATAACCGTCCGCTTCAAGTTGAACTTGAAAACGGACGGTCTTGACTACAAAATGATTTTCAAATTTGGGAAGCGCATTGAGAGACTTCATAGTTGTAGCAAGCAGTGCAGACGTATATACATCTGCGAACTTGTCGGGGCGAAGCCTCCATCTGCTGTCGTAGACCGTTCTGTCGCTTAAAAGCCCCACTGGGGCTTTCATTGCTCCGCTCCGTTGCGCAAACGCGAACTTTGCTCTGCAAATGCTTGTTGGGAAATCCCAAACCCTTGAACTGCATCGTGCCGATGCAGGATGCGCAATTTCATTGCTATTGCTGTACCGTTATGGCTTTACCGATGGCGAAGAGTATCTGCTGATCGGTACGGCAATATACTTTCACCTGACAAAACGCCGCGCCAAAAAGACGGAGGAACAGGCCATGGATAACCTGTGGCTGGAACTGCCGTGGTGGTTTGTCTGAAGAGGCAGAATGGAATGTGAACGGAAAATGTATGTGTTGCTCTATAGATTTATGGTACATTATGAGAACGTCGCTAATTTTGAAATTCCATTTTTCTTGTGGAATCTTGTGACTATCTCATAGTTCCGCAAAAGCACCGTCGTGTACTTTGACGTAGCTTTTGGTATTTTTTAGTGTCTAAAATGGCTCTTTGTACCCAGAACCGTACCCGAGAATTTTGGGGTATGAAACTCGACACTTACGGTTACCATTTTACCATGCCCATATTAAAACCCTAACAACCCGTGTAGTGTTTGTCTGCGGGAAGTGCAGGCCACCGGCCAGAGCGAGATGATCTGAAGTTGGAGCAGGAGAAAAATATTTCAAAAGAATGCAGTGTCCGTTGAAGAATTTTGCCACAATATGCTATAATGACTACTATAGGCAGATCGTATTGTGTCGTGCGAATGGACAAAAACGGATACGGAGGAGATCCTTATGACGATTTTGATCGTAGATGATGAGTTCCGGATTGGGCAACTGATTCGGAGACTGATCCACTTTGAAGAGCTGGGTCTGGAGCTGATCGATGTATTCGACGATAGCGAAAAGGCCTTGGGGGCGATTTTGCTTCACCATCCGGACGTTGTGATCTCCGATATAAAGATGCCGGGCATGGATGGTCTGGAACTGGTGCGGCGGACACAGGAGGCAGGGATTGCATCGCGCTTTGTCTTTGTAAGCGGCTTCCGGGAGTTTGAGTATGCCCACAAGGCCTTGCAATATGGCGTGGAAGACTATCTTCTGAAGCCCGTGAAGGAAGAAGATCTGAACAATATTCTTCAGAAACTGAGCGATGGTCACGAGCAGGTGCTGCAGCATCGGCGGGAAGAAAAACAGTTGCAAGAAGAAGCGCGCCGGGGCCGTTATATCCGGGGATTTGACCTGATTCAGCCATCGAAGTGCTGGAGAGTGGGTCGATTGGCAGGAACTGAACCGGATGATGCAGAGTAATGTACAGAATGGAAGATGCTGGCTTTTCTGTTGCAGTTGGATTATTACGATGCTTCCCAGCAGGATGACATCCAAGACCGCATGGTTATCAACAATCTAATTACCATGACGGAGGATCGACTGCGGCCACATTTGTATGAGCAACTGTACGCCGTGCAGGATAAGACCCTGATGATCGGTCTGTTGAACTACGCCCCCGCCGCAAGCACGATGGTGCGGCAGGAATTGTACACCGTGTATGCCGATGTGCGGCGGTATCTGTCGGGATTCCCGGAGTATGTCGCTACGCTGGCATTCGGTGAAGAGATCACACCGCAGCAGGGAAAGTTGTCACTTCAAACGGCCCGCCAGCGGATGAATTGGCGGATCGCGCTGGGGGCAAACCGTATCATCGGGCCGGAACACTTTGTTACTAATCCAAAACTCGGAGACTGGATACCATTGCCCGCGCCCAGCTGCAGAATGCGGTAGAAGCTTTGAACGCTGCGGCGGCAAGCCGCGTGTGGCAGGATCTGGTGCGTCAGATTCAAAGCAATCCCCAGAATGACCCGGCCTTGTACTATACGCTGGCCCGGTGTTTCCTGAATACCTTCTACGGCGACCTGACTTGGGATGAGCGCCGTACCCGGCAGTGTCGAAATTGGCTGGAACAGGTGCGGCATTGCTGGCAGCTTCCGCAGCTGAACGAACTGGTGGAACAGGCAATCGCGGAAGAATTGCAGACCCAGCAAAAGGAATTGGACAACCAAACGGCTCGTCCGGTGCGGATGGCCTTGAATTACATTGCCGAGAATTATGCACAGAAGATCGGGCTGGATGAAATCGCCGAAATGCTGCAGATGAACAGCTCCTACTTTTCCACGCTGTTCAAAAAGGAAACCGGAAGGAACTTCCAGAATTATCTGACGGAATATCGCATTGAAAAAGCCAAAGAGCTGCTGCGCACCACAAATGAGACAATGATGAGCGTTGCCGAGCAGGTGGGGTATCAGGACACGCGGTATTTCAGTCAGTGCTTTGTCAAGTGGTGGGAGTAAAGCCTTCGCTGTACCGAAAAATGTATTCCTGAGAGGTGAATGCAATGAAGTGGATGGATCGGGTGTGGGCACTGCTGGTGCTGGCTGCCGCCGCAGTGCTGGGGGCACTGTTATGCGGACATATCGTCGATGCAAAGCAGGCACAGACAGCGCTGCTCTTGGTGGCAACAACGGCGCTGCTGGTGCTGGCCGGGACGCTGGTATGGATCGGAAAACAGCTGCAGGATATTCTTCGGCGGCTGAAGGAGCAGGAATATACCAGCTTGCTGCCCAATGAAGAAAAAAACAAGGCGCTGCCGTTTTATCCGCAGCTATGGGATGCGGTGATGAACCAAGTAGATATGGCCAAAGAGAGTGACGCTGCAGAAGAATACGAGCGACAGGCAACGTTGCAAGCCTTGCAGAGCCAGATCAACCCGCATTTCCTTTACAATACGTTGGAGTGTATCCGGGGTCAAGCACTGATGGATGGCAATACCAGTGTGGCCGATATGCTGGAGGCGCTGGGAAATTTCTTCCGTTATAGCATCAGCCGCCGGGAAAACGTGGTAACACTGGCGGATGAGATCAACAACATCCGCAGCTATATGCTGATCCAGAATTACCGCTTTTTGAATCGGTATCAGTTTGAGCTGGAATTTCTGGAGGACGAAGAGCCGCTTCTGGGGTGCTACGTGCCCAAACTGACCCTTCAGCCTATTGTGGAAAATGCACTGATTCACGGGTTTCAAAATCAGAAGTCTGGCTGTGTGACTTTGACGGTGGATGCCTCGGATAGTATGCTGATGCTTACGGTTTCAGACGATGGCGAGGGCATGGACGCTGCAGTTCTGGAAGAGCTGAACCGGAAGATCCAAAGTCGCCAGACCCTTTTGCGGAAGCCTGCTTCCCACGGGAACGGCATCGCGCTGCAGAATGTGAACCGCCGTATCATGATGCTATATGGGCGGTCCTACGGCTTGCACGCTTATTCCACGCCGGGTCGCGGCACGGATGTGGAAATCATACTCCCGCGGATCACCAAGGCGGAGGTGACACCATGAACCCGGTCCTGATGCGGGCGAAGGCATTGGCCTTTGGAAACGAAGAGCATCCAGAAGCCCACGATCTTGATTTTGTGCTGCGCTGCGGGGAGCTGACCGTGCTGGTGGGGGAGCAGGACTCCGGACGGCAAGCGCTGTTTGACGGTTTGAACGGAAACTGTGCCATACAACGTGGTATGGTATTGACCCCGGAAGGGAAAATTTTTCCGCTGCAGAAAAAGGTGTTTGCAGCGGGCAGTTTTTTCACCGAGGAAACCAGCTATCGGGTGCAGGGGGTGGAATTGACAGAAATACTGTTTCTGATGCAGCCGGGGGGCTGCAAACGACTGCATTGGAACACCGCCCGGCGGCGGAAGCGGGCGCAGGAATTGCTGGATCAGGTGCAGCTGGAACGCGATGTCCGGGAGGACGTGAGCCGCCTGAGCCCCATGGAGTGCTTCCAGCTCAATCTGGCCGCAGCTCTGGATTCCGGCGCAAGCCTGATGACTATTCAGGAGGATTTCGAGGGCTTTTCGGTGGCGGACTTCGACCAGCTGGTGCCGATCCTGAAAAAGCTCCAGCAGACCACAGGATTGGCCATCCTGCTGAACACCAACAGCTTACGGGCGCTGGAAAAGCTGGCCGATGAGGTGTTCGTGTTCCGGAATGGCACCATTGCCAAAAAGCTGCGGGGGGAGAAGATCGCTCCCCGCACCATTCTGGATCATTTGGGTGGTGCGCAGGCCGCTTCAGAGGAACCCCGGCCACAGCGGGAAACATTGTTTGAGATACAGGGTCTTCAGGTTCGGGGGCGTTCTTGCCCCATTGTGCTGCATCGGGGTGAGATACTTCATCTGGTGGACTATGACGTGAGGGAAAAGCAGAAACTTTACCGCATCGTTTCGGGGCAGCAGCTGGTGTCGGGGGTGTCCCTGCAATACGAGGGGCATCCGCTGCCTCAGAATTGGCCGCACAGCCCGGAATGTTACCCAATCACAGCGCTGGATCGGTTCGGGGCGCAGGGACTGTTTCCGCAGATGTCGGTGGCTCAGAACCTAATCTTTCCAGCCCTACGGCGACTCTGCGGGCCTTTTGGGCTGTTGGACAAAGGGTTGGAACAGGCAGCTTTGAAGGAGTGGGATAGAAAAAAACAGTTGGATGGCAAAAACATGGCGCAGCTGACCCAAGCACAGGCAATTGCCCTGCAGATGGAAAGCTGGATTCTTGCCCGCCGGAAAGTGCTGATCCTGCTGGAGCCCTTCCTGCACACGGATACTGCTAGCCGTTCAGTTTTGCAGAGTGCGTTTGCCCGGTTCCGGGGGCAAGGCGGTGCCATTCTGGTGATTTCCTCCAGCCGGACATCGTACCTAGGCATTTCGGAACAAGATACCGCTGCAGAGCGGTGGGCACCATGTACGATCGGGTCTTGGATGTTCAGGAGGTGTGCAGCGATGAAACATAAGATTCCGCGTTTGGCTGCGCATTTTCCGGCCTTCTGGCCGATTCTGACGGTGTATCTACTGGAATTTGGCGTGCTGGGACCGGGCCAGTGCTATCTGATCCTGCGCCAGCTGAGTATGTGGGTCCCAGCGGTGCTGGGCATGATGCTGATGCGGCTTTCGGGCAGTTACAACATGGCGGTGGGAACCAGATGACCTTTTCAGCGGCGTTGCTGGGGATCCTGCTCCAATGGTACTCCGTTCCGATGTGGGCGGCCTGTGTCGTGGTGCTGGCTGTGGCCGTGGTATTGGGGATTCTTTATACAGTGCTGTCGAATAGGATGCAGATTCCGCTGTTTTATCTGTCGCTCTGTGTTCATTTGCTGCTGGACGCCTGAACGGCTTTTTCTACCGGATGACCAGACAGACCTCCAATTATGCTTATGCAGCGCGGATCGCACCCGCTGGCTTGGGGTGCCGCTGTGGTGCTGGGTTGCGCTGGCGGCGCTGGCACTGGGGACTGCCTATCTGAACCGCACCACCTATGGCCGCTCCCTTTTCCTGCTGCCGTGGTATCACGATGTCCGTTGGCAGGAGATCGGTGAAAGCCGACGGATAAAAACAGGGACAAGGCTGAAGCTGGACCTCATCCTTGGGGCTGTAAATGTCTTGAGCTGCGTTTTGGTGGGGCTTTCCGGGATCCTGTTGGCTCTGCGGGGCGGAACAACGGCTTTTTACTCCGGCATGAACTATACTTGCCGCATTCTGACGGCGGCTTCCATCGGCGGCTGGATGAACGCCACTCGCCGCAGCCTTCCGGTGGGGGCGCTGCTGGGCAGTATGAGCCTTGTGCTGATCCTGATGCTGGAAGTCCATCTGCGGATCAGTAGTTCGTATGTGGAGTATTGCCTGAGTGCTGTGCTGATCCTGCTGAGCGCGGCGTGGGCTCTGTCCAAAAGAAAAAACGACTGCAACCCAAAAATCGTATCACTTAATCCAAAACTTGTCTCATTGTAACAAAATCTTTTGAGTAATATAATGACCTCAACAGAAGCGGAACGTCAGAAGTTCCGTATCACAGCAGAAAACCGAAACGTACCCGAACAAAAAAGAAGGAGATTTTGTTATGAAAAAGATCACGCGCCGCAGTTTTCTGAAAGCGTCTGCTGCCGCTATGGTAGCTTCTGGTCTGGCCGCCTGCGGCGGCTCTGCATCCTCCACCGCAGCATCCTCCGTGGCAAGCGCCGCAGGTTCTGCCGCAGCTGCAGGCAAGGGCACCATCGGCATCCTGATGCGACCCTGAACGCTGAATTCTTTGCAGTCACAGCCAACTCCATGGCAGCGCGGCTGGCGGAAGAGGGTTACACCGGAAACATTCAGGGTTTTAACAACGATGCGGCACAGGCCGTTTCCGTCATCGAGAATTTCATCACCGATGGCGTGCAGGGCATTGCTTATATGACTGTGGACACGGCAGGCGATGACGCTCTGAAGGACGCCATGGATGCAGGGATCAAAGTGCTGACCTGCGGCGTGGAAAATGCGAACTACGACGTCTGCCAGATCATGGATAATAAGGCGACGGCTACCAGATCGGTGAGATGGCGGCAAATTACATCAACGAGAACTTTGGCGGGTCTGCAAGGTGGCTTACATTACCTCAACTAAGAGCCAGAACATGATGGACCGTGTGGAGGGCTACCGCCAGGCCATGGAAGAGCTTTGTCCGGGTGCCGATGTGGTCTACGAGGCCGAGTGTGTGGATGTTGGCCAAGGCAGACCTTTGCCGAGAACCTGAACACTCTGCACCCCGATTGCAAGATCATCCTCAGCTACTCCGATACCTATACCAAGGAAATCGCGGAGGTGTGGAATGCGTTGAGCTACCCAAAGGATGCCGCCTGCTTTGGCCACGACGCAGAGGCAGCTGCGCTGAAGAACATTGCCGAGGGCGGCTACATCAAGGGGACCGTTTCGGCGGGCGATCCCGGTGTTGCGATGGCAGAGGGTATGATCGGCTGCCTGAACGGGGAGTACAAAGATCATGAACTGGTCGTTATGGCCGGAACAGAAGTCACGCCGGCCAACATTGGCGATTTTTATAAGGCCTGACCGCGGAAGCATCTGAAACAAGCCGCCCTCATGCGCCGCGTGAGGGCGGTTTTTAAAAAAGAAGGAGAAAGCGTGGCAGGAGCATCAGGAAAAATTGTGCTGAGGATAGACCATCTCAGCAAGGAGTTTCCCGGCGTCAAGGCACTGGATGATGTTTCCATGGAGTTCCGGGAAGGTGAAGTCCACTGCCTGATCGGGGAAAACGGTGCAGGAAAATCCACGCTGATCAAAGCCATCGCAGGCTACCACGCCCCCACCAGTGGCACCATTACGGTGCATGGAAAGGAATATTCGGAGATGACCGTTCCGCTGGCAGCGGAATGCGGCATCCAAGTCATTTATCAGGAGTTCAACAACGTTCCGCCCCTGACCGCCGCCGAGAATGTTTTTCTTGGTGTGCGCACCAATCCCGGCCTGTTCGTGGATTTGAGGGCCGCCGGAAAGCCGCCAAGGAACTGTTCCAGCGGCTGGGCGTTGAGCTGGACCCGGATCAGATCGTGGGGACCATGAGCCCGCCCAGATGCAGATCGTGGAGATCGCAAATCCGTGAGCAAGAACGCGAAGATCCTGATCATGGACGAGCCCACCGCTCCGCTGACTGTGGACGAAGTGAAGCTTTTGTTCAAGATCATCCGGGATCTGAAAGCGCAGGGAGTGACCATCATCTACATCAGCCATCGGCTGGAAGAACTATTTGAGATCGGCGACCGGATCAGCGTCATGCGGGACGGCAAGTATGTCTGTACCATGGACGTGAAGGATGCCACCCAGCAGAAGCTGATCGCGGCCATGGTGGGCCGCGAGGTCAGCCAGACCTGCCCCGCCCGCTCCAATGTGATTATCGGGGAAGAGCTGCTGCGGCTGGAACACGTTTGCGGCAACGGCGATACCGATATCAACTTCACCTTGCACAAGGGCGAGGTGCTGGGCTTTGGCGGTCTGGTGGGTGCCGGACGAACGGAGCTGATGGAAGTGATCTATGGTGCCCAGCCGCTGGAAAGTGGTCAGATCTACTACAAGGGTCAGCCGGTCAAGATCGACAGCCCTCGTAAAGGCATCAAAACCGGTATTGGTCTAGTGCCGGAGGACCGCAAGGGCAAGGGCCTGTTCTTGGATAAGAACGTTGCCTGGAATTCAACCATCAATTGCTTGGATCGCTTCGCCAATGGTACGTTTGGTTTAGTACGCACCAAAGAGGTGGAAAAGGAAGCTGAAAAATACCAGAAAGCGTTCAATATCAAAACGCCTAGCCTGAACCAGCTGGTCATGAATCTTTCCGGCGGCAACCAGCAGAAAGTGGTTTTGGCCAAGACCATGGCGGCAGATGCGGAGGTCATCATTTTTGATGAGCCACCCGCGGCATCGACGTAGGGGCCAAGCAGGAGATCTATAACCTGATGAACGAGCTGGCTGCGCAGGGCAAGGGAATCCTGATGGTGTCCTCCGATATGCCGGAGCTGCTGGGAATGTGTGACCGCATCGTGGTGATTTCCGAAGGCCGACAGACCGGCATCGTGGACAAAGAAGATTTCAGTCAGGAAACGATCCTGTCGCTGGCATCCATTAGTGCCGTCAAGGATGCTTGACTGGGAAGAAAGGTAGTGCAAAATGGATCTGTATAAATTTTATAAAAAATACGGCCTGTTTGTGATCTTGGCCATTTTCATCGTTGTATTCTCCACACTCAACACTCAGTTTCTGACCCCCGGCAACCTGCTGAACATTCTGCGCCAGATCTCCATGTTTGGCATTGTGGTGGTGGGCTACACCATGGTCATGATCAGCGGCGGATGTGACATGTCTGTCGGCGGTCAGCTGGCACTGTGCGGCATGTTTGCCGCCACCTTGAACGTTACCTACGGCCTGCCCACTTTGTGGTAGTCATCCTGACGTTGATGCTGGGGGCGCTGTTCGGTTTGATCAACGGCCTGCTGATGAACGTATTCAATATCATGCCCCTGATCGTTACCTTGGGCACCATGCTGTTCTTCCAGGGTGCTTCCTACATCATCTCTGGCGGTGTGGCTATCTTCGGCCTGTCCGACAGCTTCAAGTTTATCGGTCAGGGCTATCTGGGTTTTGTGCCTCTGCCCATCGTCATCCTGCTGGTCATCGGTGTGCTGGGTTACATCGTGCTGCACAAGACCTATTTCGGCCGTCAGATCTACGCCATGGGCGGCAACCCGGAGGCTGCTCGTTTGGCGGGTGTGAACATCAAAAAATATCGCTTGGCGGTGTTTACTATTACGGGTATTCTGGCAGCGGCGGCTGGCATCATCATGGCCGCTCGTACCGGTTCGGCACAGCTTCAGCTGGTGCTTCTTACCCCTTTGACTGCATGACTGCAGTGGTTCTGGGCGGCGTTTCCTTTGCTGGCGGCAGCGGCAGTATGCTGGGTGCTATGATGGGCGTGATCATTATTGGTGTGCTGAACAACGGAATGCAGCTTATTGGCATGGACAGCAATATGATTAACTGTGTGAAGGGCATCGTTCTGCTGATTGCCATCGGTATCGACAGTGTGCAACGAACGGGTAAAAAGGCAAAGAAAGTCTGATCTTCAGAATTATCGGCCGGAATGAGAGCAGTGCTCCCGTTTCGGGTTTTCTTTGAAACAAGGAGAAATTTTTATGGCAATTTGTCAACCCATTGTTTCCGAAATCGCATACCGTACCTGGTGCATTGATGAATACGGCATGGATGCAATGTTCCTGCTGGAGGGCGATGAAAAAGCTCTGCTCATCGATACTGGCACCGGCGTGTTCGACATTCCAGAGCTTGTCCGTCAGCTCACCAATAAACCCGTCATGGTGGCTCTGACTCATGGCCACATCGACCATGCAGGCGGCATGAATCAGTTCGAGGAAGTGTATCTCCACCCGGCGGATTTTGCCATGGCGCAGGCGGTAACGCCCGAAGAACGCGGCGGTTATGTGGACACTATGCTTTCCATGTCAGATGGCATCTACAGCGTGACCCGCTATGATGTGGTGGTGCCCAAAACCCGTGCAAGGCTGCTGCCTTTGCAGGGGGGGACATACCTGCATCTGGCAACCGCGATGTGATGGTCTTTGACACGCCGGGCCATACACCCGGTGGCCTGAGTTATCTGGATAAAAGGAGCGGCTGTTGTTCAGCGGAGATGCCTGCAATATGAATACTCTGCTGGCTGCCATGGGCCAGCCAGCCACGGAGCGCACTTGTGTAACGGCGCTGAAACAGACAGCAGAAAAGCTAGAAGCACTGCATCCGTATTACGACCGCCATTACAACGGCATATCGGCTATGCTGATGCCAAAAGCTGTATGCCGATGCCGGAGTGTTTGGTGCGGGACTGTATCGCTCTGTGCGAAAACTTGCTCGCCGGTACTATCGTAGGCGAAAAAGTGGAGAATCCTTCTGCGGCGAATGCCGTCTGGCCCGGAACAACACGATGCAGATCGTGTATCGGGATGATCAGGTGAAGTAAAGATGAAGCAATACCTTTTGATCGACATCGGCGGCACATTTATCAAATACAGCCTGACCGATGCCCATGCACAAAAAGTCTCCGGCGGTAAGGTGCCCACTCCTTTGACGGGCATGGATGACCTGCTGGCTACCATCGAGGCTTTGCAGCCCCATGGAAAGGCCAGTTTGAGGCTGTGCCGTTTCCATGCCGGGCCGCATTGATACCAAACGCGGCATAGCCCACACGGGCGGGATACTCAGTGGGTTCATGTGGGAGCAGCCCTTTGCCTCCTTGCTAGAGCAGAGTCTAGGCGTTCCGGTGGTCATCGCCAACGATGGAAAATGCGCAGCGGCTGCGGAAGCGTGGACCGGGTCTCTGGCCGGGGTGGACAATGGTCTTGTTCTGGTGTTGGGCACAGGCATCGGCGGCGGCATCATCCTGAATGGCAGGGTGTACATGGGATCGCATTCGGCTGCAGGTGAGGTGAGTAACTTGGTCACCGAATTGGGTAGCATGGAGGGCGACGATTTTCGATTTGAGGTGATCGGCAAGGTGGCAGAAAGCCCAGTATGGGCCGGGAAAGCCTCCGCCAGCGGCTTGATTGCTGCCTATGCAGCGGAAAAGCAGCTGCCCGCCCATGCGCCGCAGCCACCGGCGAAGAAATCTTTGCGGCTTATGCAGCAGGGGAGGCTGGAGGCCTGCCGGGCTCTAAAAAAGTTTGCCCGCCGTGTGGCGCTGGGCATCATCGGCCTGCAAAGCGTGCTGGACGTGGAGCGGGTCGCCATTGGCGGCGGCATCAGCGCGGCGGATGCTCTGCTGCCTGCCATCCAGACGGAGCTGGATGACCTGTTTGCACGCTGCCCGGTGTTCCCCATGCTGGAGCCGGAGCTGGTGCGCTGCCGCTACGGCAATGATGCCAATATGATCGGCGCACTGAAGCTGTTTTTTGAACGGAACCCCGCCTGAACCACAACAAATTAAGATAGGAGTAGAAACTATGAGTGATTTTCGCAATGACTTTTTGTGGGGTGGCGCCTGTGCGGCCAACCAGTTTGAGGGCGCATGGGATGTGGATGGCAAAGGCCCCAGTGTCCCAGATATGTGTACCAACGGCTCCCATACCAGCCCGCGCTGGGTAACGGCCACCACTCTGCCCGATAAGCTCTACCCCAGCCACGAGGCCATTGACTTCTACCATCATTACGAAGAGGATATCGCGCTCTTCGCTGAGATGGGTTTCAAGACCTTCCGTACTTCCATCAACTGGACCCGCATTTTCCCCACCGGCATGGAGACGGAACCCAACGAGAAGGGCCTTGAATTTTACGACAAGGTCTTTGATTGTTGCAAGAAGCATGGCATCGAGCCACTGGTCACCATCAGCCACTACGAGCTGCCTTACGCGCTAGTGGAAAAGTATAACGGCTGGATTGGGCGAGAGGTCATCGACTGCTATCTGACCTATTGCAAAACCATTTTTGAGCGCTATAAGGACAAGGTCAAGTACTGGCTGACCTTTAACGAGATCAACATGGGCACGCTGCCCCACGGGAACTTCCTGCAATCTGCCAGATAAAGGATTACACGGGCCCGGTCAATGAGATCCCGGATAACGAGGAATTGCGTTTTCAGGCTCTGCATCACCAGTTTGTGGCCAGCGCTCTGGCGGTCCGGTATGCCCACGAGCATTACCCGCAGTTCAAACTGGGTGACATGAACCTGTTTGCCACTTGCTATCCGCTGACGCCGGACCCGGAGGATGTACTGGCCTGCCAGCAGCGGGAGCAGATCGTCAACTGGTTCTGTTCGGACGTGCAGGTGCGCGGCGCATATCCCAGCTATATCCGGCGGTTTTTCTCAGAACACCACATCCAAATCAAAATGGAACCCGGCGATGAGGAGATTTTGAGAGAGGGGACGGTGGATTTCTACACCTTCAGCTACTATATGTCCAACTGCGTTACCACCCACCCCGGCGAGGGAAAAGTGGCAGGCAACGGCTTGGGCGGCACGGCCAACCCCTACCTCAAGGCTTCCGACTGGGGATGGCAGATCGATCCCAAGGGACTGCGCTACAGCCTGAACCAGATATGGGACCGCTACCAGATCCCCATGATGGTGGTTGAGAACGGTCTGGGTGCTTACGACGCTAAGGGCGAGGACGGGAAGATCCACGACAGCTACCGCATCGACTACCTGCGGGCCCATATCCAGCAAATGGCTGAAGCTGTGAGAGACGGTGTGGATCTGATGGGCTACACTCCGTGGGGCTGCATCGACCTCGTTTCGGCCTCCACTGGCGAAATGGCCAAGCGTTATGGGTTTATCTATGTCAACAAGTTTGACGATGGCACGGGTGACCTGAGCCGGGAGCGGAAAGATTCCTTCTACTGGTATAAGAAGGTCATTGCTTCCAACGGGGAAGACCTTGCCTGATCAAGTCGGTGAAGAAAAGACTTTTCAACTGCGAATTGGGCATGGGAGTTGAGTCTCTAACAGCACCAAAACAAGATCCGAACCTTTTTCCGGTAGGAGAAGGGTTCGGATCGTTTCATTTTGCCGTCCGAGAGCAAGGGGGCATATCAGAAATCCTAGGGATACTAGTGGGTCATGAGGAAGTTGTCTCCACTGAGGCGGTTATGAGCCGCCAGCAATTTCGAAAGTCCGTTTTTCGCTAATCTACCTGCAGATTGCGTTAGCGGGAAAAAGCAAAGAAGGGGTATACTAGTGTCAGAAAACGCAGAAGCGAGCGTCGATGAGGAAATGGGCCGCTCCTGCAAAATGTCTTATTTCCCACGCTCGGAAGGGGGTGGAAGATACATGAGAAGGAGAACAATCATGAAGAAATGGATCTCTCGCCGGAATTTTCTGAAGGCAACGGGTATCTCTGCTGTGGCAGCGGGTCTGACTGCCTGCGGTGGTTCGTCCAGCTCCACCAGCAGTTCGACGGCATCCGGTTCGCAGCTGCCAGCGGCGAAATGCCCAAGGTCGTTATGTACTACCCTCTGTCCTCAGTCCAACCTGATCAGGAAAAGGTAGCTAAGGCCATTCACGATTACGTGGCCGATAAAAAGGGTATCGACTTACAGTTGGAAGTGGTTCCCAGCAGTTCTTATAACAACCAGCTCAATCTGGTGATGGCAGGTAGTGAGCAGGTGGACATTGCTCTGGTTTGGGGCACCATGGTATCCAGTTGTGTGGCAAAGGGAGCACTCCTTCCGTTGGATGACCTGCTGGATGAATACGGTACGGATATTCAGGAATGTCTGGGAGACTACCTGCAGGCTGGCAAGGTGTCCGGTGTAGCCTATCAGGTGCCGGTCAACCGCTCGCTGTTCTATCAGGGCGGTATTGTGGTGCGCACTGATATTCTGGAAAAGTACGGGATCGATCCTGCTACGATCAAAACTACAGATGATTTGGATGAGATGTTCGAGACCATTCATGCGGGCGAGCCGGATATGGCCATGATGCGCCTAGAGGGTAGTGGTACGTTTGTCTACGCAGACTATGATCCGCTGGGCGATACCTTTGGTGTTCTGCTGAACTATGGTCAGGACGATGAGATCTCTGACTTGTTCTCCAGCGATAAATTCCGTGCTGAGTGCGAAAAGCACCGGGAGTGGTTCAAGAAGGGCTGGATTGCATCGGATATTCTTACCACCACCGACAGTGCAGCGGAACAGATCAAGGCCGGAAAGCTTCTTGGCTTCTATGGTACTGTTGGCCCTGGCACTGCACAGGATAAAACTAATCAGTGCGGCCGGGATATGACGGTGATTCCGCTGAACACTGTATTCTCGTACACTACAAAGGTGAATTCTTTTGGCTGGTCGCTTCTGAATAATAGCAAAAATCCCGAAGCTGCTATGCAGGTTCTGGATATGATGTACTCGGATCCCACCTTCCTGAATATGCTGGACTGGGGTCTGGAAGGTGTCCACTATAAGCTGAAGGAGGGCTCTGACCGTATCATCACCTTTGCTGATGGAGTGGACGCTTCTACCAGTGGTTATTTCCACAACTGGAGCTTTGCATTTGGTGACCAGCTGATCGCTTATTTCTGGGACGGCACGGAAGAGGACTTCCCGGAGCAGGTGCGCGCATGAATGAGAGCGCCATGCTGAGTAAGGCCATGGGCTTTGCTTACGACGTGACACCGGTAAAGACCGAGTACACGGCAGTAACGAATGTCTGTGATCAGTATCTTAGCGCACTGCTTATGGCTGCATCGACATCGACGACAATCTGCCCAAGTTCCTCAAGGAACTGGAGAGCGCCGGACTGCAGAAGATCATCGATGAAAAGGCTGCCCAGTTCGCTGACTGGAAAAAAGAGAATGGCGTTTCCTAACCGTAAAATACAGGGAACCAGCACATGAAACATGATCCCCTGCCCTGATCCGGCAGGGATTTTTGAGAACAGGTGGTATTTATGGAAAAGACCGTTACCGTCCCGAAGAAAAAGGGAAAGATCAGGCAGTTTATCCCTTTGTATCTGATGGCACTGCCCGGATTGCTTTATCTGCTCATCAACAATTATCTGCCCATGGCAGGTTTGACCATCGCGTTCCGCAATGTCAACTACACCAAGGGCATCTGGAAGAGCGATTGGTGTGGCCTGGCAAATTTCAAGTATCTGTTTGCCACCAAGGATGCCTGGGTCATCACCCGCAATACCATCGGCTATAATCTACTCTTTATCGTACTGCAAACCGTGATGGCCATTGCCATTGCACTGTTCCTGAATGAGGTGAAGTCCAAGTTCTGGAACCGTTTTTTTCAGACCTCCGTGTTGTTGCCTTACCTGTTCTCCTACGTCATCGCCAGCTACCTTGTATATGCATTCCTGAGCCCACTACGGGTATGTTTAATCATATTCTCACAGTAATGGGAAAAGACCCGGTTTCCTGGTACATGGAAAGCAAATTCTGGCCCTTTATCCTGACCTTTGTGGAATTATGGAAGCGTTCGGGATACACTGCCATTGTCTACTATGCCACTATGGTGGGTATCGATTCCTCTCTCTATGAAGCGGCCGAGCTGGATGGTGCCGGAAAGCTAAAGCAAATATTCTCAATCACCATTCCTCTGATTTCTCCTACCATCGTTATGATGTCGCTGCTGAGCGTAGGACGTATCTTCCATTCGGACTTTGGTCTGTTCTATCAGATTCCGATGCAGTCTGGTATCATCAGTAGCGTGACTTCTACCATTGATACCTACGTTTACAACGGCCTGATGAAATTGGGTGACGTGGGCATGTCTTCGGCTGCAAGCTTCTATCAGTCTATTGTTGGTTTTATTTTGGTGATGTTCTCCAACTGGCTGGTGAAAAAGAGAAATATGGAAGGGAGCCTGTTCTGAGTATGGATACCACAACAAAAAAGAAAAAACATGTCTCCGGTGTGACGGTCGTCTCCTACATTGTGCTGGCGCTGCTGTCGCTTTCGGCCATTCTGCTTTGTGCTGATGTTCACTTCGTCCATTTCCAGCGAGGAATCTATTACCCGGAACGGATATTCTTTCATTCCTTCGGAGTTCAGTCTGGCCGCTTATGAATATCTGTGGGGCAACCGTGCAATCATCGGACGGGCCTATCTGACGACCATTGTCATCGCAGTAATGGGAACGGCCATCAGCTTGGCGATCACCCTGATGCTGGCCTATACCCTCTCCCGCGAGAATCTGCCGGGACGGAAGGTGCTGAACTTTCTGGTGTTGTTCACCATGCTGTTCAACGGCGGCCTAGTGGCTACCTATCTGGTCTACACCGAGGTGTTCCACATCAAGAATACCTATTGGGCCCTCCTGATTCCAGGCCTGTTGATGAATGCCTTCAACGTCATGCTGGCACGGAACTTCTTCAGCAACAGCATCCCCAAACCACTGATCGAAGCGGCCCTCATTGATGGAGCTACGGAGTTTCAGGTCTTCCAGCGGATCGTCCTTCCCATCTCTCTGCCCATCATTGCAACGCTGGGCATGTTCATCTTCATGGCATACTGGAACGACTGGAACAATGGTCTGTACTATTTGACTGATCCGCGGTATTATAATATCCAGAATGTCCTGAACGATATGCTGGCAAATATTCAATTCCTGAAGAACAACAGCGAGATCTCCGGTGAGATGATGGCTGCGGTCAGCAATCTGCCACATCGGGTGTCCGTATGGCCATTGCATCGGCAGTTGCCATCCCGGTTTTGGCAGTGTTCCCCTGCTTTGAACGCTATTTTGTCAAAGGAATTGTGATCGGCGGTGTGAAAGAATAATCAATGTGGTACCGCAAAGGTCTGGCATACATGATTGCCGGGCCTTTGTGGTGCTTCCAAAGGAAATTTTACCTATGAAAAGACCATCCGTTCATCAAAAGCTTTTCTGGTTTTACAGTATCCCGGTTCTGGTGCTGATGTTCCTGATGCTCATCTGCTGTGGACTGAGTATATACAATCTGAATCGCCAGGTGACCCAGCTGGATCAGGCGGCACTGCAGAACTATGCGGATCAGTTGGAAGCAAATCTGAACGCTATTGAAATGAATGTACAGACCTTTACGACAGTGGACAACGACACCATTTATATGCAGTATCTGACATCCGAGGCAGAGCGTGTGTTTGCCACAACAAGGGTCTTTCGGCGGATGGCAGTGGACGTGATCGAGTATCCTGGCATGAGTGCAGAATTTCTATGTCCTCTTGCATATGGGTCGATTCTAATGGTTCGAGGAGAGGGCCAAAGTCTTGCGGAACGTCAGAAGGTGAATCATGCCATTGAAACGATTTGCCAAGATCTGGACGAATACCCCACCGGCACATGGCAGTATTACACAGATGAGGCCGCTCAGTATCTTCTGTACAGCTATCAGATGAACGATGCCTACTTCGGCTTTTTGCTGGATCCAGTGAAACTGATGACGGTTCCTTTTGCAGAGGATAGCAGCCAGTATGCGGAGACCAGCCTCTACCTGAACAACAAACGGATTGCAGGAGTGGAGGCCGGCCCGGAAAACTGCTTTTCGGCTAAAATCGGGCGCACCGGCTTTGAACTCCGGGTCAGGCTGGTGCGCACCGGTCTTACAAATGGCATCGTCTGGCTCAGCTTGTTGATGATGGTGATTCCGCTCTTGCTGCTGGCTGCGCTCTTTCTGCTGTACCGTTTTGCCCGATTGCAAATTGTGGAACCCATTGATCGGATTTCACAGATCATGCACCAAGCCGGACAGGGAGATTTGAGCGTCCGGGTGGATACAAGCGGAATGCTGCAAGAGTTTTCCGCCATTGGTACGACCTTCAACCTCACGCTGGAGGAGATCTCTGAGCTGCAGGAGCGTCAGACACAGATCTTACGGGAAAAGCAGATGAGCCAGCTGCGAAATCTACAGATGCAGATCAACCCGCATTTTCTGGGTAACTGCTTTAATGCGGTTTACAATGCCTCCCTTACCGGCGATTTTGAGCAGGTGTTGGCTCTGACCACTTACTTGAACCGATATTTCCGGTTTATGGCACAGGTAGAAAATGATTTTGTTCTGCTGGAAGAGGAGCTTCGCTTCACAGATGACTTTCTCTCCATCCAGAAACTCCGGTTCGGCGATGCCTTTTCCTACACTATCTCCGTCCCGGCCTTTCTGCGGCAGGCACGCATCCCTCCTTCGGTCATCAAGTCCTTTGCAGAGAATGCGGTGAAATATGCGCGCAATATGAGCAGGGAAGCCAAAATCGACATCCGCGCTCGATGCAGAACCGGGAGGGGGAAACCTACTTATGGCTGGAAGTGCTGGACAATGGCCCTGGCTTTTCGGATGAGGTGCTGCAGGTTCTGCAGCAAAAGGCACAACCGTTTTTGATGGGCGGGTCCACATCGGAATCGCTAATGTCCGACAGCGGCTGGAACTGCTATATGCAGGCAAAGCGGAAGTTCACTTGGAAAATCGGCCTGACGGTGGCACACATGTGAGCGTGATTCTGCCGCTGAACTACGGCACAGAACAGCCGGAAAAGGAGGAAACACTGTGACGACCGTTCTGATTGTAGATGATGAGGCGCTTGCAATCCAAGCCATACGACGCTCGATCAACTGGAAAAATCTTGATGTGGACCGGGTGCTGGATGCCGCAAACGGCGTGGAAGCGCAGAAGATCCTTCGCCAGGAACCGGTACAGGTTTTGGTCTGTGATCTGGAAATGCCTCGGATGTCCGGCATCGAGCTGCTGGAATGGATGAAGACCTCCTGTCCCGATACCGAGGCCGTGATCCTGACCTGCCACGAATCCTTTCCCATGGCGCAGAAAGCGATGGAGCTGGGGTGTGTGGAGTATGTGCTCAAGCCAATTGCACCGGCAGAGCTACAGCATCCATCCGACATGCGCTCAACCTTTGGAAGACGCAGGAAAGCATGCGCGGGACCCGCCGTGCCTATGAAAACGGGCGCAGTCTGCGCCGAGACCAGTATTTGCAGGACGTTTTAGAAAAAAACATCCTATCCACGGCGGAATCTCTTTTCAACTGTGCACAGAAGTATGATCTGGAGCTGGATGTCAGTGCGCCGCTGCAGGTGGTACGGGTATTGGTGCAGATGCCTGCTGCATTGCCGCAGAGCGAGCAGGAGCTGCTCGGATACGGCGTGTGCAATATTGCCAAGGAGCTTTGGGATAAAACCGGTACCGGCTGGACCTCTTTGCAGCGCCGAAGTGGACAGAGTTTTCTGCTCATCAGCGCTGGAATGGAACCTGCTGCGGCTGCGCATTTCGGGGAAGAATTGGGTCTGGCCTGCAAGACGATGCTGAAGCAGTCAGTAAAGGTCTCGCCTGCCGTGGCCAGCAGCATTCTGGGACTTTGTTCCACTGCGGATGCGCTGGAACAGTGGGAAACGAGCCTTCACAAGGAGTCGCAGAGCCCGGAGGAGGCCCGGATCCGACATTGGAAGACCCTGCTTTTGCAGGAAGATGCTCAGACTGTGCAGGCAGAGATTACCACCGAACTCAACCGGCTGTCCCTCAAGGCAGCACAGGAACGGATGCAGTGGATTGCACAGACCTTGATACAGGCGCTCCACTGCACGCTACAAGAGCGAGGCTGTCCGGAGGCGACAGAACTTGTGGAAGCGAAACCGGTGTTTGAATCGCTACCGCAGTTTCTTTCGTGGGTGCAGGGCAACCTTGCTCGGACCGAAAGACTGCTGCGGCACTCGCCCGGCGAGGAACAGGTAATCCGCCGAATCAAGGAATACATCGAACTGAATATTCATCAAGAATTGACGCGAGAAAATATTGCAGCGGCCGTCTACCTGAATCCGGACTACACAGCCCGGCTATTCAAGCGCAAGACCGGCCAGAGTTTGAACGACTATATCCAGAATAAACGCATCAATCTAGCAAGACAGTTGTTGGCGGGCACCGATATGCCGTGGGCGATCTGGCTGTCGCACTGGGATATTCCAGCTTTTCGCATTTCACCAAATTGTTCAAATCCATTGAAGGAGTCACACCCAGCGATTACCGTAAGCAACATGCCCGAATGCCGGGATGAAATGGCCCCGGAAGGCCCTACAGGAAGGAGAACTACTATGGATGTCTGGACGCACGCAGTCGGAAGAATGCCCTATCGGTTTGACCGATTTCCCCGAACGAAAGAACACTGTCTGAATGGAGTCTGGGATTTTGCGCTGATTCCCCGTGCTGATGCCGATACACAGACCCCGGAACAGCTTGGGCGTTGCCAAAGCCCAAGCAATCTCTGTGCCGGATGCTGGCAGCTGCAGGGTTTCGATAAGCCCAAATACATCAACACACGCTATGCCTTCGGGGCAGATGCGAACAAGACCTGGAGCCT
>ENA-OQJH01000413-OQJH01000413.1-human-gut-metagenome-genome-assembly--contig:-NODE-413-length-24105-cov-5.377554_pt1 | contig 24105 bp, 45 predicted proteins | sample MGYA00242597_ERZ504763 | MGnify/ENA primary metagenome ERZ504763 (study PRJEB26092, sample SAMD00036359) | human gut metagenome | host: Homo sapiens | study: EMG produced TPA metagenomics assembly of...
TGCAGCGGCTGGCAATGCACGGCCTGACGCAGGCGGAGATCTGCGAGCAGATCGGCGTGCCGGTGCGCACTTCCGGCGCTGGTGCACGCAAGACCCACGCATCAAGCAGGCAATCAGCGTAGGCGCAGAGGCAGCGCTGGCCAGCGTGGAGAACGCCCTGTTCAAGAAAGCCAGAGTGGAGACCTGGGCGCAATGTGCTTCTTTTTGAAAAACCGTGACCCCGAGCACTGGAGCGAGCACCCAGAGCTGCGCGGCTACGATGGAAAGGTGGTGTTCGTGGATGACATACCAAAGACGGCAGCCCCCAAACCTGCTCAAGCAGCAGCTGAAACTCAGCAGCCTGATCATCCCTGAATACTACGCCGCCCACACCGCCATCTGGTCAGGTGAGTATAACGAGTATCTGGGCGATGGTGGGCGCGGCAGCTTGAAGTCCACCTTTGCAGCCACCGAAGTGGTGCTGCTCGTCATGCGGGTGCCGAACATCCACGCGGTCGTCCTGCGCAAGGTCGGCAACACCATTGCCACCAGCGTCTGGCCGGAGTACAACCGCGTGATTGACCGGATGGGCATCCGGCATCTCTGGAAGCAGACCAAGAAGCCATACACTCTGACCTATGTTCCCACCGGGCAGACCATCCAGTTCTACGGTCTGGACGACCCCGGCAAGTTGAAATCCATCGCTGTTCCGTTTGGCTATTTCGGTGTGATGCACTTTGAAGAGTTCGACCAGTACGACGGCCCCGAAGAGATACGAAACGTAGAGCAGTCGGTGTTCCGTGGTGGCCCCTTCAGCTTTTCTTTCAAGACCTTCAACTCGCCCGCCATGGCGCGGCATTGGGTCAACCGGTACAAGCGGGAGGCAAAGCCGAAGCAGTTCCGGCATCACACCACCTACCTGACCACCCCGCCCGAGTGGCTGGGCCCCCGCTTCTACGATGACGCAGAGACCCTGAAGCAGCGCGACCCGGTGGCCTACGCCCACGAGTATCTGGCGAGGTCGTGGGCTGTGGCACTGCCGTGTTTGAGAATCTGGAGCTGCGGCCCATCACCAGTGAGGAGATCGCAGGCTTCGACCGCCGCTACTACGGCCTGGACTTCGGCTGGTATCCCGACCCGAACCACTTCGGCGGCATGGCCTATCAGCACGCCCAGCAGACCCTGTACATCTTCGAGGAGCACAGGGCACAGAAGGAGACCGATGCCCAACTGGCCGAGGCCCTGCGCCGACACCTGCACGACGAGATCATCGGCGATAGTGCGGCCAATCGCTCAATCGCTACACTGCGCGATCTGGCTTTGACCGGCTGCGGGGCTGCCGGAAGTACGCAGCACACGGCGGCACGTCCGTCACCGACGGCATGAAGTGGCTGCAAAGCCGCGCAAAGATCGTCATTGACCCCCAGCGCTGTCCGTGGACGGCCCGGGAGTTTTCCGAGTATGAGTACGCCATCGACAAAAAGACCGGCGACGTGATGCCGGGGTATGTTGATGCAGCGAACCACAGCATCGATATGACACGCTACGCCATGGAGCCCGTCTGGCAAAAGAGAGGTGTTCAAAACGCATGATAAACCACGCAGATATTGAGAATATCATCGGTTGCAAGACCCTTGTCACTGACCGGATGCAGCGTGCTATCGAGGATTGGTACGATGCAGCCATCAACGGCCTGCCGCTGGACAAGAACCCGGAGACCCTGACCCTCGACCTGCCCGCGCTGATCTGCGCCGAGCTGGCCCGGCTGACGACACTCGAGCTGGAAGCCACAGTGGAGGGCAGTGACCGCGCGGATTGGATCAACACCCGGCTGCAGCGGGTGCTCACGCCCCGCAAACGGCGCATTTTTACGGTGGCGCTGGCCCTGGGCAGCGGCATCTGGAAACCCTACCAGAGCGGCAACAAGCTGGGCATCTCTTTTGCAAACGCAACCCGGTACTTCCCGGTCGCCCACGATGTCGAGGGCAGTTTGACCGAGGGCGTGTTCATCGACACCATCCAGGAGGACGACAGCTACTACCACCGTTTGGAGTGGATGCACGTTCTGGAGCGCCGACAGGATCTGCGAGATGCCGAGCTGGCGCAACTGGAGGACTATGACCTCGCAGCACCTACACAGTTTCCCTGCATCAAGGTGGTAAACCTTGCCTTCCGCAGTGCGACCCAGGACAGCCTCGGCAGCCCGGAGGATCTGAGCATCCGCCCGGAGTGGGACGAGATCGAGCCGGTAGCCTATCTGACCGGGCAGGAGACGCTGCCCGTGGGCTATTTCGTGACCCCTATCGTCAACAGCGTTGACCCCGACAGTGAGCTGGGGGCCGCCATGTTCGAGCCCGCCCGCAGGCAGATCATTGATGCCGACGAGCAGTACACCCGGCTGGACTGGGAGTACGAGGGCGGAGAGCTGGCCGTGGACACCGACGAGAAGTTCCTCAAGCCCAGCGCCACCGGCAGCAGCTCTCCAAGGCGCAGGCGCTGAAGGAATACGGCGTACCGCCGGAAGCCATTGACCACACTGCCCCGCACCACAGAGAGCGGCTGTTCCACGGCATCAACGTCAACACCGGCATCACCGACAGCACCCCTTTCTATCAGGTGTTCTCCCCCGCCCTGCGGGACGGAAGCTACCTGACCGGTCTGAACCAGTATCTGCGCAACGTGGAAAGCCATGCAGGCTGAGCTTTGGTGTGATCTCGCAGGTAGCGGACGTAGAAAAGACCGCCACCGAGATTGTCAACAGCAAGCAGAAGCTGTACGCCACGGTGTCCGACCTTCAGGCAGCACTGGAGGACGCGCTGCGAGGGCTGATCAGTGCCTTAGACTACTGGGCCGACCACATCCCCGGAGCGCCGGGCAAGGGCAAGCTGAACATCGCCTTCAAGTGGGATGACAGCATCATCCTCGACCGGCTCACCGAGATGGCCCAGTGGCAGCAGGAGGTCAGCATGGGTCTCCGCAGCAAGGCAGAGTACCGGATGCACTTCTTTGGTGAAGATGAGGAGACCGCTACACAGGCAGTGCAGGCCATTCAGCAGGAGGCCGGGGCTGCGGATATCTTGAAGGGAGTGCTGGACAATGGCGACGGCTAAAACCAATAAGGCCCTGCAGGCCGAGCGGATGGCGCAGGCAGCTGACCGGCTGGATTTTCTGGCAGCCAACGCCCGCATTTTGCGAGACCCCGCCGTGTGGGGTCAGTACCACGAGGCGGTGTACACTGCAGAGCTTCTGGCTTCACGGTGACCCAGACAGGCGGCAAGCATGAGGTGCGCCCATGTTGACACCGGACGAGGTCAACGGCTATGCCGGGCTCATGGCAGCACCGTGGGACGAGCTGAGCGAGCGCATCCTGCGTGACATGGTGCGCCGGATCGTCAAGACCGGCAGCGTTACGGCAACCGCACAATGCAAAGCTACCGCGCCCAGGCGCTGGGAGCCAGCCGTGCATACCTCCTCCAGCAGATGCAGACCATCATACAGCAGCTGGGGCCAGGAGGCCGCTGTGTTTGCCCAGGCAATGAAACAGCCTACGGCATCGACGTGCAGGATGCAGCCGCAGCGGGCCGCTCTCTGGCCCCTCTTGGCGAGAGTGAAGAGGCCCAGCAGATCATCCAGAGCGGCTATCGGCGCACCATGAACACCCTGTACAATCTGACCCAGACCCGGGCCGTGATGGGCAACCAGAACATGGTGGAGACCACCCAGCGGCAGCTGGCGTATTACCTCGACATGGCCCACGCCGATGCCGTCAGCGGAGCGTTCAGCTCGGACGATTCTGCCAGGCGGGCGCTCAACGAGCTGGCGGCCAAGGGCGTGGGGGCCATCACCTATCCCAGCGGCCACATGGACAGTCTGGATGTGGTGGTTCTTCGGGCCACCCGCACCGGTATCAACCAAACCGCCGGAGAGATCACCCGCTTTAACGCGGATCAGTTGGAGTGCGACCTGATGGAGCTGGATGCCCACGTTGGTGCACGCACCGGTGACGGCGGGCAGAACCTGACAAACCACAGCTGGTGGCAGGGCCAGATTGTCAGCCGGAGCGGCAAGCACGGCTACCTCTCACTGGACGACATCGGCTACGGAGACGTGCGCGGCTTTATGGGGGCCAACTGCTCTCACAACTGGAGCATGTACTGGGAGGGCGCAAGTGTGCGAAGCTACACGCCCGAGAGGCTGGCCGCAATCAACGCAGCTACTGTAACCTACAACGGCAAGGAGATCGGACGGTACAAAGCAACCCAGATGCAGCGTGCCCAGGAGCGCCAGATCAGGCTGACAAGCGGGCCTTTCTCGTAGCCAAGGAAAGCGGCCAGAAGGACACAGAAAAGGCCGCAGCGGCAAAGCTGGCGGCCTCCCGAGGCAAGCTGAAGGACTTCCTCCAGCAGACCGGGCTCAAGCAGTACCAACTGCGAGAAAGCGTGCCTGGCTTTGGCCGCAGCGAGGCCTCCAGCGCAGCAGCCCAGGCGAGAAAATGAGCCGTGCTGGACTTTCTGAAAAGGCCGTGTTATACTTCAGGCCAGAATAAAGGAGGTCTCACCCTATGAAAATCAAGAACCGTATCCGGGCAGGCATCGTCCTGCTCGCGCTGGCCGTCAGCTTGACCGCCTGTGGCAGCAGCGCTTCCAGCACTGCAAGCAGCGTGGCATCCAGCGTCCCGGCCAGTTCCGTGGCCGAGAGCACCGCACCAGAGACAGAACCCGCCAGCACAGAATCCTCGCCGCTGGATGGCATCAGCTTTAGAGCGGATAAAGTCCGGAATGATACCACCGGGAAATGGCGTATTTCGCTGATCGCAGAGAACATCGACATGAGCGAGTATGCCCTGGACTACTACAAGCAATATTTCACGGACGACAGCGAGATTCACTTCATCGTCAACTTCAACTACAACACGACCACCAAAATCATGGTGATGGGCGGCGACCTGGACGTAACCGTACAGGAGTACGTTGCCAAGGAAGAGCACGACGCAAAGATGCTGGGCAGCGGAACTGTGCTGGCCGAATATTTTGTGAACATCGAAACCGGCGAGCTCGAGAAAGTCCGATAAATAAAACAGCGAAAACGCCCTGAAGGAATGCACCTCCATAAAGCGCACATACGAACTCAATGTGCGGCTCATCAAGATGTGTTTCGTGATGACAGTAGAAAGGCCCGTAGGTTAAACGCTACGGGCCTTTTCTGTTACTTATTTACCGGCTCTGCGTAACCCATCAGCCCTATAATACACCATCCGCTGAATATACGCAGAATCATCAGCAATGGCTCGCACAGAAGTATTATTGGACTGAATCTGAAATGCGCCAAGTATAAATTTTTGCAAGCTATCCACGCTATACTTCTGCACATTCACGCCGAAAAAATTAACCAGTATATCAATGACGGTTTCTTCGTGCTGTGAAAACTGACACGGATAAACCTTATGCTCTGGAATGAAGTACACCCAGAAAGTAAACCGCATCTTGTCGTATCCCGCTTTCAAGTCGAGGCAAACCGTATCTGTTTTCAAAAACCGAATCGCCTGATCCGTCAGCCGATTCAGCTCCCGTTCTCCGATGGTACATCCATCCGGGAATAGTTCTTCCATGAACTGCTGAAAACGCTGATCCCCAGATTTCCCGTCAAACACATCATGCCAAACTGAGCCGTACTCCTTCACCAGTTCTTCTTTTCGCTCAAAAAGAATTGTACAGGCCAGCTTAACAAAGTTTGCAGGCGAATCGACCTTAAAATGTAAAGATTCCATCATTTCACCCCTTATACATCCCTACCGATTGAATGGTATGCGAACCAGTGACCGCGCCGCTCAGCCTGACCCTCGTGCCAGAACTGACCGCCCATCTCCGCACGGAATCCACGCATCACTGATCGCCTCCCTTATAGTCCACCACGTAGCCGTTATACACGAAGTGCTCTGCCGCCATGGCAGCATCCAGAATCCGGTCTGCATACTCGGCAGCCTCCTCCGGGCTCTTGGTTCCGAGGGAGGCCCACTGGACACCCATCTTCACCGGGGTACCCTGCCGAGCAAAGTTGCAGTTGTGGATCTGGATGCCGTCCTCCGCAGAGAACTGCGCCTGAAGTGCATCCAGCGCTTCGCCGTACACCTTCCAGTTGACTTTCTTCATAGATCAGCCCTCCTCAATTTGCCTTAATCAGAATGCCGTTGTCCAATGCGAACCACACACCATCGTCCTTCTGCACGGTCTTGCAACCCTGTGCCCGGAGCAGCTCCCGCATCTTCGACAGCTGGTGCTCGGTGCACTGCATCCAGAAGAATCCGGCGAAGTTGAACCACTCGCTGCTCTGGATATTGACGTGCTGGGCTTCCGCATAAATGCGGTTGAATGCGCTTGTTTTCATAGATCAGCCCTCCTTTACCAGTTCATAGTGTTTGATGCTGCCGTCCACGAATCTCCGGCCCTGCAGGATCTCCACGCTCTGGAGCAGGAACTCGAGGTGGGCCATATCGATGGCCCCGCAGGAGCCGGGGTCACGGAGCAGCTGCTCGGCCAGCGCGTCCTGCATTGTGACGGTGTAGCAGGTCTCCCCGACGATCTTCTCACCGTTCTCGATCTCTGCGGTGTCGTAAGTGATGTTCAGCTTCTTCATGGTTACCATTCTCCTTTCGCAGCTGCCTGGCGATTGCCCGTTCTTCCTTCTCTTCGTCGAATGCCGCAGCGAACATCTGCAGCGCCTGGGTCTTGGTGATGGGCCCGAACTCCTTCACGAAGTAGGTGAAGGTGCGGTCATCCCAGCACTCGACGTAGCCATCGCCGCCCTTGGTATAGTTTGCCTTGGCCAGTGCGATGAACTCCTCGTAGGTCAATGCACGCTCTTTCATGGTTCAGTCCTCCTTGCTGTTGTACTCGTCGGTGTCCCGGCTGGATTCGCCCATCAGGAACACCCGATGCTTGTTGTTGTCATCCCGCAGCCAGTCACCGCCCAGAGCAGCGATGGTGAAGAGCATCCCCTGATACTGCCCAGCGGCAGTCACCCGAGTGCTGTCATCCAAGTCCTGCCGGTGCATGAGGCCCCACTGAGTATCCAGCCCAAGGGTTACGGTGCCCAGGTGGCGGCGCAGTTCATCTTTCTTCATGGCTCAACCCTCCTTCTCATCCATCCTGCGGAGATCCTCGCAGATTGCGTCTGCCTCTTCTTCGGAGAGGTCGTACTCCGCTACAAGCTCGTCCCGGTCTTCTGCCCGCCAGCCGCCGTCATACAGCGCCGCTGCGGATGCCCAATCATCACATCTCATTTTTCGTTTTCCTCCGTTATTTTTATTCCAAAACCCTTTCGGTGGCTGTATGTTACCTCTGCATGGAAACAAAGTCAAGTTGTTTTTGATTTATTTTTTAATTTCTTTTTGTTGTTGACTTTTGCCCCGGCAAGTCATATCCTTGTGGCAGAAAGGAGTGACCCAAGATGACCACATCAAGCCGAGTAAAGGCTCTTCTGGAGCTGACCGAGACCGACCAGAACACCTTCGCCGCCGCTTTCGGGATGACCACCCCGCAGGCCATGAGCAACAAGCTGAGACGGGACAGCTGGTCGGCCAGAGACCTCGCCAAGGCCGCCGCCCTCTGCGGCGCAAAGCTGGCGTTCATCCTCCCGGACGGCTCCCAGCTTATCCTCGCACCGGACGAGGAGTGACCGCTACACCGCAAAACGCCCCGCGCTGAAGAGGACAAACCTCCCGGCGCGGGGCATTTTACTTGCATACAGTTGCAACAAAATTCTAGTTTGTCGCAACATTCAGTGCAATACAAACTCTGTAGTCACGAAAAAGTGAGTGTTCATGCGGGTTTTCAGGCCAAAACATACAATGTCTACTCAAACTCTTATCCTGACCCTGAATAGAAGAAAATAAGAATACATACACGCGAGGGCACGCTTGATGCCCGCCCGCGTAGGGTTTATAGGAATTTCTGTATGCTTTGTTTCAGGTACGCAGCGCTCAAGTCGTAACGTTTTTGGGCCCCTGGTTTGTGATACGATAATCCCAGATTACACCACGCGCCCGGTGTATAAGCGGCGCAGAGGGCACCGCGACCGGCAGCGCGAAACATCTGCTGTACGCCTCCGGGAGGTAAAACCATGAAACGTGAGGATTTGAGAGCCATCGAGGGTCTGACCGAGGAGCAGATCAACGAGATCATGCGCCTGCACGGGCAGGACGCAGCCACCTACCAGGCCACTGTACAGGGCCTGCAGGCGCAGCTGGCCACCGCCCAGCAGGGACTGGCCGCCTTTGATGGCGTGGATGTCAACGACCTGCGCAGTCAGATCACCAACCTGACGAACCAGCTGAACACCCAGGCTGCCGAGTACGCATTCAACAACGTGCTGCGCAGCGCTGCCCGGGAGGCAGGCGCTCTGGATGAGGCGGACGTGATCCAGCTGCTGCCGGACAGAGCTACACTGCGTGAGAGCAAGAATCAGGCGGAGGATGTCAAGCAGGCATTCGCTGATCTCAAATCCCGCAAGCCGTACCTCTTCCAGCAGGGCTCCCCCGCCCCGCAGGATGGCGGCTCCGAACCGCAGCCGGGCAACGAGCCCCAGGGCAACCCGATCATCGTCCCGAAGCCCCGCAGCCAGGGTGGCAGTGCACAGCCCACCCTGCAGGAGTTTCTCCAGATGACCGGTGCCGAGCGCATGGCCCTGCGCACCCGCAACCCGGCGCTTTTCCAGCAGCTCTCCACACTGGTGAGGGCTGCACGACACTAACGAGGTAATGAGATATGCCTATCACCGGCACTTTTGGCGGCTTCCCGTTTGACCCCGAGGTCTATCAGGCTTCGTAGATCAGGAAGCCACCTTCTCCGATTCCATCCTTGCATCCGGCATTCTGGCCAACGACCAGAGCATGGCCTCCGCCCTGGACAACGGCGGCGTGCAGGGTACCATCCGCTTTTACAACCCCCTCGACCCCGATCAGGACGCTCCTCTGGTGCGCGACGGCGTGGCCGACAACGTGCCCACCGAGATCTCCGGCGGCAAGCAGAGCTGGATTCGTATCGACCGCATGAAGCCTGGAAAGCCACCGAGCTGACCCGTGAGCTGACCGCGGCTGATCCTATGGCTGCTGTGGCCCGCAACACTGGCCGCTACTGGCGCATGTACAAGCAGGGCCTGCTGGTCAAGCTGGTCAACGCCGCTCTGGGCGTTACCGGCCTGGAGAACCACTCCCTGACCGTCAAGACCGGCGGCGTGACCGCAAACCAGCTGATCGACGTGCAGCAGAGCGCCTGGGCGATTTCTCCGGCAAGTTCGGCCTGCTGGTGGTGCACTCCAAGATCATGGCCGAGTATAAGAAGCTGGGCCTGCTGAACTACAATAAGTACACCATCACCAATGTGCTCCAGAAGGAAGTCAGCCTGCCCACCATCAACGGCCTGGTCGTCATCGAGAACGACCGCGGCACCGATGACGGCACCAACTACAACACCTTCCTGCTGGGTCAGGGTTCCGTTCTGACCGCAAACCCCAAGGTCATCTCCCCGGACACCACCGAGTACGATGCAGCCAAGGCAGGCGGTACGGACATCCTGTACAACAACCGCGCCTTCATCCTGCACCCCAACGGTCTGAGCTTCGATGCGGATAAGATTGCTAAGGAGACCCCCACCGACGCAGAGTTCACCACTTCCACCAACTGGAAGTTGAAGTTTGACCACAAGAACGTCCGCATGGGTAAGATCATCATTCCCAAGGCGAACTTTGCCGAGGCGTAACCTATGGACAGCTGGCTGACCTACTCCGATTTCAAGGAGAAGTACCCAGACAGCAGTCTGACTGAGCCGCAGTTCACGCCAATGGCCATCGACGCGGCGCTCTTCATCGAGAACGCTACACGTTGGTGCGCCAGCATCGCAGCTGAGCCGGAGCAGACAGAGCTTCTGGCCCTGTGCCAGGCCCGGCTGGTGGCCCTCTCAGAAGAGGTCAGCGCCAGCTGGGACGGTGTGACCAGCGTCAGCAACCACGGGTACACTGAGAGCTATGCATCCGGGCTGGATATGCAATCCTACCTCGGCGCACGGCAGCAGCAGATCGTGGAGCAGACCCTGAGCGCCCCGGTTACCCGCTGGATGCTGTACCAGGGCGGCGTGTACCACCCGCCCCGCAGACGCTGAAGGGAGGTCAACCGATGCGAAAGCCTCTCGGCGCAGACCAGACTGTCACCATCACTCACATCATCCGCAAGGGCACTGTGAGCAAGAGCTACACCACAGTACTGTCCGGTGTCAGCTGTCGTGAAGTCAGCAGCGCTCACGTAGAGACCCCCGGCTTTGCCCGGCAGGAGCAGACTTCGTTCTGCATCTTTCCCGGCCACACCACAGCAGCCCCCTCCGGGGCTGCTGAGAGCCCCAATCCGGCTGGCAGCACGTTCCTCACCCCCGAGGCATTCAAGGCCGCAGAGGCCGCGCTCCGGGGCCGTCAGTGGACAGTAGCGCTGGAGGACAAGGTGCTTCTGCCAAGCGGGCGCACCGGGACGGTAACGTGCGTCCAGGACAACCGCAGCGGACGTTGCCCTCACTGGTATGTGGAGGTGAGCTGATGGCCAACCCTCTGCTGAAGATCAACCAGCCCGCAGATGTCAAGCTGGGGCAGAAGGGCAGCCTGAACCTCGGCATCTGCTGGAAAGCAGACCTCGCCGGGCGGTACACGGAAGCCTTTGAACGGCTCCAGAAGGAGGCCGACGGCGAATTTGTCCGGCTGGTAAAACCATACATCCCCCTGCGCACCGGCGCTCTGGCAGGCAGCACGAACGATCATACCGTTCTCGGCAGTGGCAGATCGTGCAGGCCACGCCTACGCCGCCGCCCAGTACTACCGGCTGCCCTGTGGCCGGGGCGTGCGGGAGGACGGACGAGGCCCCCACTGGGGCGAACGTTGTGTCAATGACCACGGGCAGGAGTTCATCTCCTTTGTCAAGGCCAGAGCGCAGAAGGAGCTGAAATGAACGAAACCAAGACCCCTGACATTCAGGCCATGCTGGAATGGCTGGCCTCCTGCCCGCTTGCCGCTTCTCTGAACGACGGCGATGTGGCGTTCTCCATCGACTATCTGGGCGCAGAGCCTGTCAGTTCTCCCTGGAGAGCACCCCGACCGCGCCGATTCTGGAGCAGTACATCAGGGGCAGCTTGAGGGCCAAGAACTACGTCTTGGCTTCTCGGATGAGCTACACCCAGAACGTGGTGGAGCAGGCCGCGAACAGCTCCTTCTGGGACGACTTCGCCGACTGGGTGGAGACGCAGACCTCCGCGCAGAACCTGCCCAAGCTGCAGGTGATAAAAAGGCTGAAGCCGTGGTGTGCCTTTCCCCGGGGTACATCCTGAACCAGGATGCCAACACCTGCCGATTCCAAATTCAGCTTCAACTTCAATACTATCAGGAAGGGAGATAACCCTATGACTGTTTCCGAAACCCTGACCGCGCTCAAGACCAAGAAGGGCATCGTGCCCAGCGCGGACTACTCCGGCACCGAAAAGGCCGATGATTTCATCTTTGCAATCCAGACCGATGCCTCCGCCCAGACCAAGGAGAGCGACTGGATCGTGTTTGCAGAGCGTGTCAAGGAGCACTCCGGTGCCCTGAACGCTTCCACCGAGGACGTGGCCTATATCCGTGCAGGCACTGTCACCGAGAAGGGCGAGACCCAGCGCACCTTCTCCCTGAACGGTAACCGCTGCGTGGGCGATCCTGCGCAGGATTTCCTGCTCTCCCACAAGGTTAAGTTCGGCTCCGGCACTGAGGTGGTTTTCCCCTACATCTACTTCAGCGCAAAGACCGGCAAGGGCGAGAAGGGCGAAGCCGCCTTCATCGTCAATGCTGATGCCAGCGGCTCCGCCAGCAACTCTGCAGGTTTTGCCTGCGATGTGAAGGGCGTAGGCGTTCCGGCTGAGTTCAACTACCTGACCGTAGCCGCAGCAGGCTAACCCCCCGATTTTCAATGATTCATACAGCCCTCGTTCCCGGTGAACGGGGGCCCTTTTTGTAGCAGGAGGACTTCTATGATCATCAACGGTATCGAGTTTGATTTTTCCACCCTGAACGCCAACGACGTGGATCGGATGCTGGCTGCACAGACCCGGCAGCAGGAACGTGCTCGGACGGAGGGCAGCCGCTACACCCCCGAAAATGATTACTCTGCCTGGCTGCGCTTCCAGTGCCGCATCTTTATGGACTATCTGGATGAGGTTCTGGGCGAGGGTGCTTCTGAGAAGCTGGGGCTGGACGGCAGCAACTTCAATGCCTGCCTGACGGTCAGCAAGGCCTTTGCCGAGGCCATGGCCGCAGAAAAGGCCAGTGCCAGCGCGCTGATCCACCCCACCGAGGAGCGGGCGCAGGTTTCGGCAGCACAGGTTTCGGCAGCACAGGTTTCGGCAGCACAGGCCATCCCTTCCCCCATGAACCGTGAGCAGCGCCGGGCCGCAGCCAAGGCACATCCCGCCGTGGTGGATTTCCGGGCACAGGAAGCGGCAAAAGCCGCCCGCCGTGCCCAGCTGAAGGCAGAACTTGAGGCACTGGACAATGCATGACCTGCTGACGGACACCCTGCCACCGAGTGGGAGGCCGCGCCATCGACCTGACTTCCGGCCCATGATCTGGCTGCTGATCCGCACCCGCCGCGCCAAGACTGACGAGGACAGCGCCCGGATGATTTGTGAAGCCGTTCAGCGGTTCTTTGTAGAGCCGGTGCCGGAGTGCAGTACCAGGAAGCCTTTGAATCTCTGGTGCGCTTCTGCCAGGGCGGCGGCCCCGAGGACGAGGAGCGCACCGGGACTGGCAGCAGCAGCGACCTACAGGACGAGCCTGTGCTGGACTACCGGTGCGATGCTGACTACATCGTGGGGGCCTTTCAGCAGGCCTACGGCATCGACCTGACCGCTGACAAGGTGCACTGGTGGCGCTTCAAAGCACTGCTTCATGCCCTGCCGCCGGAAACGTCGCTGGGCAAGATCGTGGAGATCCGGGGCAAGGACACCTCCGGCATGGACAGAGCCGACCGGGACTACTACGAGACCCTGAAAGAGCGTTTTGCCCTGCCGGATGGGCTGAAGGGGGTGAAGCGGCGCGAAACCCTGCAAGAGCACGAGGACGCTTTCCTCGACCGCTTCGGTTGATTCCCGCGCCCCGGTGCCCTGCCCCTTCTGCGGCAGAGCGCTGCCCGTGTGGGCGGCTCCCGATGCCTGCGCCCACGGTTTGTGGGTGAAATGTAAGAACCCCGCATGTAAGCGGGAGGTAGAAATCAAGTTATAGCAGCCTGTGCCCCTGTGCCCGTGCTCCGAATGAGAGGTGGACACAGTGGCGGACTACAGTATTACCGGCGATACCCGGCTGGACGCAAGCGGCTTCAATAAGGGCCTGAGCGCGATGTCGGTAGCCGCAGGCAATTTGATCTCCGGGCTGACGCAAGCTGCCACCGGAAAGCTGACAGCGCTGGCAAAAACCTCTGTCGGTGTCGGCATGAGTTTCCAGTCCTCGATGTCCCAGGTGGCTGCCACCATGGGCGTGGGTGTGGATCAGATCCAGAGCCTGACGGACAAGGCCAAGGAGATGGGCAGCACTACAGCGTTCACTGCTACACAGGCAGCGGACGCTCTGAACTATCTGGCGCTTGCTGGCTACGATGCCAACAAGGCTGCTGAGGTGCTGCCCAGCGTCCTGAACCTGGCCGCAGCGGGCGGCATGGATCTGGCCTATGCGTCCGATCTTGTCACCGATGCTATGGCCTCGCTGAACCTCGAGGCCAACAAGCAGAATGTGGACGAGTTCGGCAACAAGCTGGCTAAGGCGGCCAGCAGGGCGAATGCAGATGTCAGTCAGCTGGGCGAAGCTATCCTGACGGTTGGCGGCACCGCCGCAACCTGAAGGGCGGCACCACGGAGCTCACCACCGCCCTGGGCCTGCTGGCAACGTCGGCATCAAGGCGCAGAGGGCGGCACGCACCTGCGCAACATCATACTGTCCCTGCAGTCCCCCACCGATGATGCCACCAAGCTCATGGAGCAGCTGGGCCTGCAGGTGTACGATGCGCAGGGCAATATGCGCGGCCTGGACGACATCCTGACCGACCTGAGCGGCTCTCTGGCTGGATTGACACAGGGGCAGAAGGACAGCGTCATCAACGCGCTGTTCAACAAGACCGACCTCGCAGCCGTCAACGGCCTGTTGGCGGCGCAGGGTGAGCAGTGGGAGTCACTGGCCCAGCAGATCGACGCAGCGGGCGAGGCAGCCGGTGACTCCGGCGCTATGGCCCAGATGGCAGAGACACAGCTGGACAACCTGCAGGGCTCCGTCACCATCATGCAGAGCGCCTGGAGGCCTGCAGCTGGGTATTTACGACTATCTGGAGCCCAGCCTGAACGAGGCAGCCAAGTGGGGCTCCGAATGCTTCTCTACCTGACAAAGGCCCTGTCTGAGGGTGGCCCCGAGGCGATGCTTCAGGCAGCGGGTCAGATCATCTCCGATCTGTCCGCCAGCGTGACTGCGCAGCTGCCGGGGCTGGCAACCTCCGGCACAGAGATCATCGTTCAGCTTGCAGAGGATATCGTAGCAGCTACACCTGCAATGCTTGATGCTGCTGCCGGTGTGATGGCTGCTCTGGTACAGGGCATCGTTGATAACCTTCCCTCGTTGATTGACAGTGCCACAAAGGTCATCGTTCAGTTCACCCACTATCTGTCAGACCATGCAGGAGACCTGATGGACGCGGGCATCCAGCTGCTGGAACAGCTCATCATCGGCATCACCGACAACCTGCCCCAGCTGATCACAGCAGCGGCGGAATTGATCGCAAAGTTCTCTGCCGCGCTGATTTCCCATCTGCCAGATCTGCTGAACTGTGGCGCGGCCCTGCTGACCACTCTGGTAGACGGCATCATCCGCAGCATCGAGAACCTGGGCGAAGCCGCCCTCGCCTGCATCGCTAAGCTGACCGGCGTGTGGATGGCAGTATGGATGAGTGGGCCACATCGGCGAGAACATCGTCACCGGCCTGCTGAACGGCATCACCGAGATGTGGGACACGCTGGTGTCCACAGTCAAGGGCAAAGTCAACGGCATGGTAAGCACCGTCAAGAACGTGCTGGGCATCCACTCGCCCTCGAAGGTGTTCACCGAGATCGGCGAAAACGTCACGCAGGGCCTTGTCAACGGCATCAATACCGGTGCACCGGCGGCAGAGCAGGCCATCCAGAACATTGCCCAGACCCTCTCCACCAACGGGCCGGATTTTGCTACCGTAGGAGCTACCATCACGGAGCAGTTCCGCACCAAGCTGGACGAGGGGTGGGCGCAGATCCAGTCCGACATCCAGACGGATGCGCTGGGGGCCATCGAGACGCTGGCCAACGCCCTGAAAAACGGTGACCTCGAACAGCTGGGTCTGTGGGCGGCTTCCTACTTCTGGCAGGCCTGCACCAAGGAGCAGCAGACCCAGATCAACAGCATCGCTCTGGGGGCCCTGAACCAGCTGGGCAGTGCCCTTTCCGGCGTGTTCGGGAACCTGAGCCAGTTAGCCATGGGTCTGGTGGCGCAGTTCGTGCCTGCCGCAGCCAGCGCCACAGCCGGGCAGACCGCCTGAACGTGGCCATGGACGCGAACCCGATTTTGCTCGTCATCTCCCTCATCGGGATGCTGGTGGGTGCCCTGCTGAACCTCTCCGGTAAAAACAAGGATGTGGCCAACGGCTTCCAGTCTGTCTGGGCGGGCGTTGAGGACTTTATGAGCTACATCTTCGAGGGCCTGATGCGCATCGTGGCGGCGGGTATCGAGGGCTTTGTCATCCTCATCAACGGCCTCATCGGCCTGTATAACTCCGTGGCGTGGCTCTGGGGCGACCATGTGGATTACATCAGCAATCCAGCCTGGAACTTGCCAACCAAATTGCCGCCGACCGCAAGGCCCGGCAGGCTGAGCGGAAGAAGCAGCAGGAAGCTGCCAACAACCCCAGCAGCTCCGGCACTTCCGCCAACTCCCAGAAGTCATCGAGAGCATGACCGACACCAGCAAGACCACCAGAGCAGACGGCAGCACCGTGACCACCAAGGTGCTCACCGAGAAGCTGCAGGATGAGACCGGCAAGATCACCCAGAGGGTGACCAAGACCGTCACCGAGGCAGGTACCAAGTTGGTGGACGGCGTGGAGCGCTCCTACAAGACCGTGACCACCTATGTGGACGGCATCCAGACCAAGGTGGAGCGCAGTCTGGATGACATCACCAAGACCACCACAGGCACAAAACCTGGCTCCACCACGCCGACGGCCCCCACCCCGGACAAAGACCTGACCGATGCTGTGGAGGCCAACACCGAGGCCCTGCTGGCCGCAAACAGCAAGCTGGCCGAGATGGTGCGGCAGGCCAACACGCTGGTGCTGTCTGACAACATGGCCATCAGCCGGTCTGTGGCCGCTTCCGGCACGGCACAGGTGGCCGCAGCCGCCAACCAGTACCACCGGGAGGGCGACACCAACATCATCCAAAATATCTACTCCAAGGCCCAGACGGCGGCAGATCTCCAGCGGGAAGCACGCTGGGAAGCCGACCGGGCCAAGGCCCAGAAACGATGAAAGGAGGGCTCCACAATGCCATTCAGAAAAGACCATTTGCAGCTGGTCACGGATGCCGGGGCCACTCTCGACATCGGGTGGGCTTACGGCACGCCCTACTCCCTCGACCCCATCAATGGCGTAGACGTGGACGTGCAGACCGCACAGGGCGTGAACCAGGTGGGCGTGAGCGTGGAGCGCCAGAGCGTGGCCGGGGTGAGCCGTGAGCTCATCATCCACTGCCACAGCTCCCACGGCGATGCGGATGCGGAATTACTGCTGGAAAAGCTGCCCTATTTCACCAGCGGCACAATGTACTTCGAGGATAAATACTTCTGCCGTTTTGTGCTTTCCAAGACCCCCTACACAAAGAGCATCCACCCCTACCCGGTGCTGGATTTCATGCTCTTCTGCCCCAAGCCCTTCTGGTACAACTTGCAGGCTCAGAGCTTCTGCATCAACGGCTTTGTGCCCAGCTTCAGGCTGCCGGTCAACTACTCCACGCCCCACCGGTTCGGCGTGCGCACCTCCATCGGCTGGCTGACGCCTATAACCCCGGGGCGCTGGCAGTGCCCTTCACGGCCACCCTCAAGAGCGACGGCGCAGTGGTCAACCCCACCGTGCTGAACATCATCACAGGCCAAAGCATCCGCATCCTGACCACCCTGACCCCGGGGCAGGTCATCGAGATCTACCGCACCACCACCGACAAGCTGGCCGTCAAGCGGACAGAGGACGGCACGGAGGAGAACATTTTCGCCCTGCTGGACGAGGACAGCGACCTGCTGGAGCTGGCCCCCGGGGACAACTTACTCAAAGCCACCGCCGACAGCGGCGAGACCAGCCTGCAGGTGACGGTGCGCTTTTACCCCATGGTTTCGGGCATTCTGCCGGAGGTGATCGCATGACGCTGGATGTACTGGATGAACTAACTCTTGCTCGGCTGGGCCGGGTGGAGGTGTGGGTGAGCCTTTACTGGGACGAACCTACAACACCGATGGTGAGTTCACGCTGGAAGTCAGACCCACGGAAGAGAATCTGTCCCTTCTCCGGGAGGGCCGCTGGCTGCGCCGCGCCGACAGCGACGTGCCCATGCGCATCTGCCACCGGAGCAACGAGAACGCCGACAGCAATCTGGTGGTCACCGGCTTCCCGGGCACATGGATCTTCACCAAGCGGGCCTGCACCGCCATCGTGAAGAACGAAAACGCGGAAGCCGCCATGCGCAGGCTGATCAGTGCCATGCAGCCGTGGCCCAAGCTGGAGCTGGGGGAACTGGTGGGCTTCGACACCACCTACACCGCCCAGACCTCCGGCGGCAGCATCATGGACTACCTGATGACCATCGGCGCGGCCTGCGACCTGGCTTCCGGGTGCGGCTGGCAGGCAAGAACGCAGATAAAAAGCTGCTGTTCGAGGTCTATCGGCCCACCGCCGACCCCAACAACAGATTCAGCACAAAATGGGGCAACCTGCAGCAGGCCGCGTGGGCCTTTGGTGACAGCGACTATGCAAACGTCGCCGTGGTGCAGGGGGCCGGTGAGGGCGAGAACCGGGCCACCGTGACCGTGGGCCTGACCGATGCCACCGGAGCCGACCGGCGGGAGCTCTATGTGGATGCCCGGGATGTGCAGCCGGACGAGGAAAAGGGCGAGACCAGCAGGAGCGAAGCCTACCTCGAACGGCTCATGGCCCGGGGCACCAACAAACTGCTGGAACAGCTGCGCACCGGCTCCATTGAGCTGACCATCGATGCCGAGGGCCTTTCCCCCGGCGACGTGGCCTTCTGCACCATCCGGAGCTGGGCTACAAGGCCACCGTCCGGGTGGCCGATGTCATCACCCAAAGCCAGAGCGACAGCACCACCGCACCGTGCGGCTGGGTACGCCGGTCTGGCGCAAGCTAAGGAGATGATCTTTTGAGCAAAATCGTTTTATATCCCGCCAACGACTGCGACTTCGATGCCGCAGACGTGGCGGCCTACCTTGCGGGCCTCACCTCGGGTGTGTTTAGCGGAGCTGAGGACTTCCCGGTGACAGCCGCAGGCGGGCTGAAGGTCACCGTGGGGGCGGGCCGTGGCTGGGTGCACCCCAGCCGATTCACCGGCTACTCCATCACCAAGCGGGAGGCCGACACCCTGGCCCTGCCGCTGGCCGACCCGTCTCTCCCCCGCATCGATCTAATCGTCATGCGCTATGATGCCGGTGCCAGAGCCGCCAGCCTGCAGGTGCTGCAGGGTACGGCATCCAGCACACCTACGGCCCCGGCCATCTCCCGCACCGAGCTGATCTACGACCTCTGCCTTGCCGAGATCACCCGCCCGGCAGGCTCCACCGCCGTCACCACCGGCCAGATCACCGACACCCGGCTGGACGAGAAGCTCTGCGGCATCGTGCGGGACGGTGTGACCGGTATCCCCACCGACGAGCTGCTGGCCGCTGCCAGGGAGCGCATCAACGCACTGGAGGAGAAAGCTACCAGCAGTGCCGCTGCCGCCAAGGACAGCGCGGAGGCAGCCAAAAGCAGCGAGACCAAGTCCGCCGCCAGCGAGAAGAACGCCAAGGACAGCGAGACCAACGCCCAGCGGGCCCTGCAGGACACGGAGACGGAGCACACCGCCGCCTTGCAGGACATCGCACGGGCCCGCACCACGGCCCTGAACGACGTGGCGGCCTCCACCAAAACGGCCACCGCTGCGGCAAACACTGCCACCCAGCAGGCCACCGCCGCTGCGGGGAGTGCTTCCACCGCCGTCACCAAGGCCGGTGAGGCATCCACCAGCGCGGGGGCGGCAAAGAACGATGCCGACCGGGCAGAGAAAGCCAGTACCAACGCGGCCAATGCGGCCACCGATGCCGTGAAGCAGGCCAAGGAAGCCGGAACCTTTGATGGCCAGTCGGCCTATGCGCTGGCTGTTCAGCTGGGATACACGGGCAGTGAAGCCGCATGGATTGCCAGCCTGAAAGGCGCAAAGGGCGACAAAGGAGATACCGGTGAGCAGGGCCCCAGGGGTGCTACCGGGGCTACCGGCCCGCAGGGCCGCAAGGGCCCACCGGTGCAACAGGCGCTACCGGCCCACGGGGGCCGCAAGGCCCGCAAGGCCCGGCGGGTGCTTCAGCGGTAGCGGCCAGCGGCAGTAATTGGGTAAGATTTTCAGATGGTACGCAGATATGCTGGGGAACCAATTACAGTGGGAGGGTGGATTTTCCTGTGTCTTTTGCTAATACAAATTATACACCTGTTGGGTCACTGGATGTTCTGTATCCTGAGAACTATAATTTTGGTTTGGAAGACGTTAGTACAACCGGCATGCGTATTAACACCTCTGGTGGAAATGCAAAAGTCCATTGGATTGCATTTGGTCGTTGGAAGTGAGGTGAACGTAAATGGAGATCAAACCCGGAACAAAAATCCTGAAGCCGGTTATTACGCAGGAAGAATGCGACACCTATTCTGCCGTTGTGGATGCCATTACCGCCCACAATGCAGCGGCTGCCGTTGGTGAGGCTCTGTGGAGCATGGACGACCAGCCGGAGGCTTACGTTGTGGTGGAGGCAGGCACGCAGCCAGACCCTGCCGATACACCGAAGCCGACCCCTACACTGGAGGAGCGGCTTGCTACGATGGAGAGCGCCCAGGCAGATGCCGATGCGCTGAACGTTGACCAGGCCTATCGGCTGACGCTGCTGGAACTGGGGATCACTGAGTAAAACCCTCTGCCAAGAGGACGATAACATTTTTAAGATGGGGCACTGCCCCGGAAAGGACAAACCTATGTTGTACCGTACCTGTAAACGCATGATCGAACGCGGCAATCTGGAGGGCATGAGCACCAAGCTGGATGTTTTCTATGCCGCAAGCAAGTTGACTGATGACGAGTACAAGGAGCTGACCGAGCTGCTGGCCGAGAAGGAGGCGCAGAATGCCCAGAACAATACTTGACGTTCCCGCTGGCAAGGCAGCATCAACTGGGACAAGGTCAAGGCCAGCGGCAAAATCGACGGCGTGATGCTGCGGGTGCTGGGCAGCAAGGACGGCAAGCCCTACGTTGACCCGGCCTTCGAGCGCAACTATGCCGCGTGCACGGCGCGGGGCATCCCGGTGGGCGGATATTACTACACCTGTGCGGTCACGCAGCGGCAGACGGAGGAGGAGCTGGCCGCCCTCAAAACAGCTCTCCGGGGCAAAACGTTCCAGCTGCCCCTTGCCATCGATGTGGAGGACCCCCGCCTGCGCTCCATGGCCCCCGCAAAGCTGTCCGCCCGCGTGGCCGAAGCCGCTGCCCAACTAGAAGCGTGGGGGCTGTATGCAATGGTGTACACCTACACCAATTTCGCGGACACCGCCCTCGACATGGAAGCCCTTGCTGCTTACGATCTGTGGATCGCGGACTACCGCGGCAAGCGCCCCGCCCGCCGCCACGGCATGTGGCAGTACACAAGCAGCGGCAAGATCCACGGCGTGAGCGGCCCGGTAGACCTGAGCCATGCGTATAAGGACTACGCCACCATTATCCAGCGGGCCGGGCTGACGAAAGTGAGAGGAGCATAAGTGATGAGCAAGAAGTTTTTTTATCAGCCAGCCTATGAACGGCCTATCGGACGAGCAGGTGCTGCAGGAGCGTGCCGCAGTGATCGGGAAGCAAAGGCCGTGTTTGGTGACGATGCGGTTCCTCTGGAAACGTTCTTTGAGGACTTTGGCCCCGATGCGAAGCCGCTGGATTATCTGGCACGCAGCATCGAGTTTCTGGCTAAGGCTGACGTGGCGGTTTTCGCCCCGGGCTGGGAGTACGCACGCGGCTGCCGCATTGAGCGGCAGTGCGCCGAGGAATACGGTATTCCGGTAATGGAGGTGTGAGACCGATGACAAGTTGTCTGATTTCAGATGCGCCATACGCACCCTGGCTCTCGGAGGTTCTAGCTACACTGGAAGAGCACAAGATCGACCGCATCACCGTAGCAGCGCCTCTGGCAGACGGTGAGGTGTTCACGGGGTACTACAACATGAATACCCAAGACAAGGCCCTGCTGGCATCCAATATCCAAGCAGATGCCGTTCTGGATGCGGTGTGTCACAACGGACAGCGCATCCAGCAGGCGTGGGAAGATGACGAGGAGGGGTGAGACCGATGTGGCAGTTTATCACGGAGTATTGGGCCGGGTGGCTCTGTGCTCTGATCGGCGGCGCGATCCTTGCCGCCATCCCCAAGATCAAGGCCCTGTGGGACGCGGTGCTGGCCCTGCTGCACGACCGCATCTATACCGAGTGCTACCGTTTTATGGAGCTGGGGTACATCACCCGCGACGGCCTGCGCAACCTGAATTACCTCTACAAGACCTATCATGTGATGGGCGGCAACGGCACCGGCACGGAATTGTACAAGAGAGCCTGCGCTTTACCCATCCACGACTGAAGAAAGGAACTGACATTATGAACGCACACATCACTGAGAACAACACCCCCGCCATCCCCGCCGCAACCATTGCCCGCACTGTTGTGCTGGCACTGGCCCTCGTCAACCAGCTGCTGAGTGCAGCAGGCAAGCCGGTGCTGCCCATCGACAGCTCCAGCGTGGAGCAGTGGGTGACGGCTGGCCTGACCACCGCTGCCGCCATCTGGCATGGTGGGAGAACAACAGCTTTACTCCCGAGGCCATCCGCGCCGATGAGTTGCTGGATCAGATGCAAGGGAAGAAGTGAGCTACACCGCAGCGCTGCGGCTGTCCCCTCCCCGCCTCCTGATAGCGCGTACCATGGAGGGGACTTTGCGACACCTCCCGGCAGCGGACGGCGCAACCGCCGGGCGATTTGATAAAGCACAGCCCCGGATAGCAGTCTTACTGTCCGGGGCTGTGCTCTGTTTACGAAAAGTCAAGTGGGTTACAAAGTGGGTGATCAAAAGAAAAAGAACGCCAATTCTCAACGAACTGGCGTTCTTTTATTGGAGCAGGATACGGGACTCGAACCCGCCGCCTACTGCTTGGGAAGCAGTCGCTCTACCGGATGAGCTAACCCTGCAGGACTGCTCCATTAGTGTAGCAAAGTGTGGCGGTTTTGTCAACAGTTTTTTCTGCCGGAACGCGGCAGGCGGAAAAAACTTGCTTTTTGCGCCAGTTGCTTTATAATGAAAGATAGATTATCACAATGGAAGGAATTCTACATGATCTTTGTGCCCATGCTGCACTATCTGCAGAACAAAAACTCATTCAGCGGCAACGAGGATGGGATGCGCTACCTCATCACCCCGGGCAAGCGCTCCGTCCCCGACCCGGACGGCGGCGAGGAAGCCAAAAAGAAGAGGCCATCCTCACGGTGGATCTCTGGCCCGAGCCGTGGACGCTGGACAAGACCGACCCGGCCCTGCGGCGGCGGGAGATCTTCCCGATGACCGAGGAGGGCCGCACCGCAGTTGCCCAATATCTGAACGATGCCTACAACGCCGAACCGGAACGCTGGAGCGCCCACCCGTCCATCCTGGACTGCGAGCCCTGGACACCGCCCGCACCGGAACCGGATGCCGAAACACAACACTGAGGTGCACCATGATCTACCGACTGAAAGAATTCAAGGGTGACACCATCCCGGTGCCGCAGCTGGTCTTTTCCAAGCTGGGCATTGCGGAGGAATATAACGTCCGGGTGGCTCTGTATGTGCTGGCCACCGGCATCACTGACCCGGAGAAGCTCTGCGCCGACTTAAAGCTCCGCAGCAAGATGACCGCCGAGAGTGCCCTGTCCTTCTGGGCCGGTGCAGGTCTGCTGGAACGGTATGAGGAGAACGCCGCCCCGGGCGAGGAGCCCACAGCCCCTGCCCCCATGACCTGGAGCGAGATCGCAGCGGCCAGCCGCACCGACCCCATGATCTCCTCCCTCATCGACTGCGCCCAGACCAGCTTTGCCCGCCCACTGACCCACCCCGAAATGGAAAAGTTGGTAAACTTCTATGTGCAGGAGGCCTTTGCACCCGAGACTGTCATGCTCTGCGTGGCCTATGTGGCCAGCCGGGGCAAGCGGACGATGGTGCCGTCAGCACGAATTGAAGGTCTGGCGGGCCGAGGGTGTGGAGACCGGCGAACAGGCCGACGCACACCTCCAGCTGCTGGCCCTGCGCGCCCAGCGGGAGCAATACGTCAGCGGCCTGCTGGGCATTGCCGACACCGAGCTGACCCTTGGCGGGCGCAAGGCCATTGCCCGCTGGTACGAGGTCTACGGCTACGATGATGCCATGGTGCAGGAGGCCGCCGTGCAGGCCGGCCCCAAGCGGGATCTCTGGTACTGGAACAGCATCCTCAAGACCTGGAACGCCAAGGGCCTGCGCACCGTCCACGATGTGCGGGGCCCGGTGGCCGGGATGGGTGCCAGCCGGAACCTCCGGGTGGACCGCGCCGAGCCCAGCGGAAACGATTTTCTCAAGAACGCTGCCCGCCGCCGTCCGCTCCGCAAAAAGACGGACACGCCTGCAGAATAAGGAGCTTTTATGCGTACCAAACAGGAACTGTATCAAGCCGCCCTGCGCACGGTGGCTCTGCGGCGGCAGACCGCCCGCGCCAAT
>ENA-OQJH01000415-OQJH01000415.1-human-gut-metagenome-genome-assembly--contig:-NODE-415-length-24074-cov-5.371988_pt1 | contig 24074 bp, 28 predicted proteins | sample MGYA00242597_ERZ504763 | MGnify/ENA primary metagenome ERZ504763 (study PRJEB26092, sample SAMD00036359) | human gut metagenome | host: Homo sapiens | study: EMG produced TPA metagenomics assembly of...
TCAGAGAATACTATACCTGCTTCTCAAGTACCTAACCAATCTAGATTCGAAACTTTCGTCGGAGAAGATGGTCAGGAATATGTAAAAGTAAAAGTAGTAGAATATGAAATGCTCAGTGTCATGGCTCTCGAAGGAGTTAAGTTATTGAGAAAAGAATTCGAAGACTTTAAGAAACAATTAAACAATAAGTAATATGGCAGAAATAGCAACTTGGAGTGCTATTCTGAATAAGACCGGCCTTGGTAAGACCTCTAATGAGTGCCCTACCAAGGCTGAGTTGTTAGCACTCAATAATGGTAAGGACTCCAATGTTGACAAGGTTATTGTAATTAGTAATGCTGCTAGTTACGGTAACAATGAATGTGTCAAGTTAGAGGATATCAATGCCGAGCAATGGATTTATACATTCCAGTGGAATCCGAATGGTAATCCTTCTTTTAATGCTCCAGCTACTGGAGGTACATACCCCTTTGGTTCATATGCTTCTAATCGAGTTAAGCAAGTAAACGGTGTTAATACTACTATCTCTCAAAGTTTGGTGAATGATGTCACTAAAACTTCGGAAGGTTCTTGGTATACTACAGATTACGACGGTAATAAAGGTAGAATAGTACCCAACAATACATCTACTAATAGTAAATCAATCACTGTAACTTGGACTCAGAAGTATTCGGGTAAAACCATACAGGCAACATTTACCCAGGCAGCAGGTAGAAAAGTTTATTCTTCATGGAGTTATAACTGTAGAGTAGATAAAACTTCTTTCAGTTACAGTGGAGGTCAATCTAATGTAACTGCTAAGAGTGCAAGTAGAACTTATACTTGGAATGGTCAAGGTAGTAGTTATACAGAATCAGAAACTGCTACTGTAAGAGTTTCTAGTCCGGCTTCTATTAGTGGTAATAGTATTTCTATCCCAAGTAATAGTGGTTCTGCTAGAATTTTACGGTTACTTTCGATTTCCCAACTGCTACAGACCAGACTATCTCAATTTCTCAGGAAGGAGGTCAAGTAACCTATGTAGATCACCTATCTATAGACCCAACTACTAAAAATGTACCCGGAACTGGTTCAGGATTTAGGTTGACAGTAAATGCCAATTATGATAAATATATAAACGGAACTTATGTAGAAAACATTAGAACTACTTATACTTCAGCTGAAGTAGTTGAGGGAACTTCATCTGATATTACCATCTCTGGTAAAACTTCTAGTGGATGTAGTATTAGTGTAGCACCAAACCCTAACTCATCACCTAGAACTTTTAAGATTAAGTTTACTTATGATACGGCAACTCCTGTATATTTAACCATTACACAGAATTCGGCTGAGGTAACTTATCCTAGTAGCGGTATAGTATTTGAACATAGTACTCAACAGAATAGTGGTTATAAAACTAGTACTTTATCCATTGGTACTGTTGAAGGTAAAGGAGGTAATATTTCTTTTTATATAAAAAGTTATAGGTCTAGATATGTTAACGGTTCTTTAAGTCTACCGAAACTATTAAACCTACTCTTATTTTGCCATCCGGAGTAACCGAAACTATTACTAATGTGAGTGGTTATTACTTTAAAGTAACTATTACCATACCTGAGCATTCAAAGCCTGCAAGCAGAACTCTTACAATCAGAGCTAATCAACCTAATGGCTTAAATAGAGAGTTAGTACAAACTGTACAACAGAGTGCTTCAACTTATGAGTTTGGTATTAGGGAAAACTTGGGGGATTCTTTGAGTACTTCTCTTACTTATTCTGGTTGGCCAAGCTCAGACCCATTCTTCAATAGATCCGTAAGAGTATATTCTAGGAAGAATGGTAATCAATTCCTTAATTGGGCTTTATCTTCTAATGTGGATTGGATTACTATATCTGGTTCAGGTGCTGGGGTTACATATAAGGTAACCACTAATAACAGTAGTTCATCTAGAACTGGAGTTATTACCTTTACTCAAGGGGAATCTGGTAAAACGTGTACTCTAACAATAGTTCAAGAAGCAGGAGATGTCTATGAGTTTTATATTACTGATTCAGATGGTAATGGGCATTACACCGATTTCACCTTCTCAGCTCCTTCAAATGGATTGGTAAATAAACATGTACTTAATATTATCTCTACTCACAATGGTAGTCCCTTATCTGCAGACGATATAGAGGTAATCCATTCGGAGATGTCAGAGAAATTAATCGGCTTGGTACTGACACAAGATACTCAATCCCCATTCAGGTTTATGGCAAATATAACTATAAATGGATATACCGAAAGAACAGCAGCCGATACTTATAGACAGAAGGCATCTGGAAAAACAGTAATTTTCAGAGTTCTTCAAGAAGCTAAAAATAATAATTTCAGATTGGAATTAAGTTTAAATATTTCAAATGGTAATGATCAAGATACGTGGGGATTATTTGATACGGCTAATATGCCTCATACTTCTGACTCTATGTATGATATGAGCTTAATACGTGAAGGTATTATTGTAGACTCAGTAGAAGGTAAAATAACTGTGAATTCTCTTCAAAGTACTACTAAGGATAGAGGGATTGGAGATAAGGTTTATGTATGGGCCTATAATTCTGTAAGAGGTTTATGGTTATCAATTGGTAACTTTGGGATTGAAGAGGGGAATAATACCCATCATTGGGATGTTTCTTGGCCCACCTAGACAATTTAATCCTAAACACAACACTAGTACATTTATTGATAGATAAATTTAATTATTAACTTTAAAACTAAATCATTATGGAAGTTAAATCTGGTGAAGGTACTGTAGTGGTTGCGGATCGTAATCGTTATAGTGATGAATGTTGTAATAATCGAGGATGGGGCTCCGGTTGGGGTGCTGTCGGTGGAGCTTTAGTAGGTGGTGGTTTTGGTGCTGCTGCAGTTTCTGTGTGGGACAAAATCAATGACACAAAAGCTGATATCCAAAAAGTGGAATCTACTGTTCAGGAAGCAAAAGCTGGTATTTACAAAGACATATCTGATGCTGCTCGTGGAGTTACTTCTGAAGTTGCAGGAGTTTCTAGACAAGTAGAGGGTGTAGGTAAAGAAGTACTTAACAATCGCTTTGCTACTGAACGTGGCCTTTGTGATCTTGGTTATAAGACTAATTCTGATATCCGGGATTCTCGTGATCAAATGGGAGCAGGGTTCAATCGGGTTATGGATCGTCTTTGCCAGATGGAACATCAACAGTCAAATTGCTGCTGTGAAATTAAGAGCTTAGTTAGAGAATCCGAAAACAGATTAGCTCTTCAGGCAGAACGTAATCATTGCGAGGTAATGAAAGGCCAGCAAGAGATTAAGTGTCTGATTGAGAACACTGCAAAAGACCAAGAAATTGCTAGACTGAATCGAGTAGTTGATGCTCAAAGAGATCAGAACATTATTAACTCGGTAGTACAGGCTTTAGGTAATAAAACTGCATAATTTCTATTAAAGTTGATTAGGGAAAAGGGAGGTACCTGTAGTGGGTATTTCCCTTTTTTCGTTTTAATCTAGTAAGAAACATGGAAGAAGATAATAAACTACAAACCTTTACTCTCCAAATGCAACTACCGGCTCCTAATTTAGAGGTAGCAAAGAGAGTAGCCGATGAAGCACAAAGACTGATAGATATCTATGGATACTATAATTTCTTGAACCTAGTAGAATTTATGAAACAGAATCCCAGTATGGTTCAAATGGGATTAAGTCTAATCAATAAAAATAATGCAGTATGGAAGAAATGAAATTTAAATCATTACAAAGAGGAGATTTAGTCTTTACTCTAGAAAGAGACAGAAGATCAATGTACCCAATCTTTGACCGAGCTAAAGTAGTAAAGGTAGGAGAAAGTAAACCCAGAGCTAATGAAAATGGTGATGGCTTTTCTAATCTTATAGAAATTGTTCTTCAAGATTCCATTGGTACAGTAACCGTATATTTACCTTCGGATGGGAATGAGGGTATTTATAACAATGTGTACTACACTCTAATTGGAAGTAATATTGTAAACGAAGTATCATTGCAAAGGTCACAGGCTCTTGGTATTATTAATAATGTAGGTAAATACGAGAACATAATAAAGGAATGCGATAATATCCTTGCTATGTTTGAAAACAAGGAGCCCACTAATGGTAGTCAATTCAATGAAGAATTCGCTTCATTCAGGAAAGATGTAGTATCAGTATTACAATCACAACAGCAAGCCATAAACCTTATGATGGATTCACTTGGCTTGAATAAACCGAAGGAAAATCCAGATGGCAAGTAAGTCAGTAAACATAACTATAAGTACTCCCTTGGGAGACTTACAGATATATACTGACCCAAAAGAACAGGCTAGAGCTGAGAGGTTAATTGCAGAAACTCCTTCTATCATGAGGAATGCTTATGATAGAGCTACTGAGAAATTCGGCAATCAACTTCTCAGACTTGTGAAAAAATGCCTAAGAACAGGTACTCCCCCAAGAGGAACCCATTGGGATCCTCACTCTGCTAATACTATTAAACGATATGGAGAGCATACCCTTTTGAATTATACGGGTCAGTATTTGAGATCAGTACAAATAGTAAAACAGAAGAATCGAACTTACGTAGGTATACCTACTAACCTTAAGAAAACCAGAAAGGGTGATAGGACTAGTAAAAGAACATTGAACCAAGTAGCTATCATGTTAGAGTATGGTTCTAGAGGTGGTAATTTACCTCCAAGACCTCTATGGGCACCAGCTTTCGAACAAGTTGGTGGTAAGAAGGTTCTGAAGGAAACTATAGTAAGAGAACTTCGTAAAGAAATAAGGAAATATAGAAGATAATGGGATTCACTATAAGCAAGAATCAAGGTTCAGGTAGGACTGTTATAACGGTAACACCAGAAGAAAAGAATGCTACGGACAAAGATATAGTTCAGATCTTAACAGTAGAAGCTGTAGATGGGTCAACTAAAGAAGTAAAGCTTATCCACAAGAAAGGGGAAGGCAATTATGAATACACTTTCAGAGTTTCACCCACTGAATTATACTTTGAGCCTACAGGAGAAAGTAAAGAGGTTACTATTGTATCTACTAAACAAATGGTAATCAATGGAAAGAAAGTTGGTGATCCAGTTAATGTAAATTATACTAGGGAAAACTCGGGAGATGTATCTGGCTCTGGTACTACTCTTATCATGAGCTTAAACGATAATACTCATAATGATAAACTTGGCCAAGTAATTTCATACAGGATGAATCAGGTAAAACTGTAGTTGTAACTTGTAGACAGGGTAAAAAAGAGAACACTGCTGGAGGGGATATTGGTCTTATCCAATTATGGTCTGGTTCTGGAGTTCCTGAAGGTTATGTACTTTGTGATGGAAGTCAAGTAAGTATAGCAGAATACCCAGAATTATATAAAGCTATTGGAGATAAGTATAATACTGCTTCTACTAAAGCTGGTTATATAAGTGTTCCAGACTTAAGAGGTAGATTTGTAGTAGGATATGATCCAAGAAATTATGAATACGAACGTATTGGTAATACTGGTGGGCAGGCCCTAGTAACTCTTACTTTAGATCAAATACCACCACATAGTCATAAGATTACATTTAAAGGGGAGAAATGGGGAGACAATGCTAGTAATAGACCATTCCCTAATCATACTAAGCCTAACTCAGATTATACAGCAAATACTCAAGTAACCGGAGGAGGTAGTCCTCATGAGAATAGACCTCCTTATTATGTATTGGCTTATGTAATGAAAATAAGATAGGAGGTAATTATGGTAAATTCACAAGAGATAGTAGAGAGAACCTTCTATATATGCTTATTGAATGTTCTCCTAGAAAAGAAGATGGGACTTAATCCTGAGGATTATTTACCTTTATCACAAGAGAATGAAAAGAGATTCCAAGAAGATAAGGAAGCAATAGACAAATTTATTTACTTATTCGGTATAGGTAATAACCAGGTAAGAGGTCCTAAAACTTGTCCAAGGATAACTATAGAAAGCACTGCTTATTATCCTGGAGATATTGGAGTAGAGAAATATATAATTGGAGATAAATTAGAGGCAGGCAATTATCAGATGTCAGAGTTCCCTTACGAAACCAAGGATATCACTATCGATATTCATCTGGTAGCAACTACTCAGAATGATATGAGATTATTACACTCCATTCTTCATGAAGCCTTACCTACTCGAGGATATATAAGACCTTACTTCAATGATTTAGAAGAATGGGATAAAGGTAGGATAGCTCCTACTGGGAATCTGTTTATAGAGATTGGTAATTTCTATGACCATCCAGATGAATCCCATGGATTATTGGAAAAGGTATACCAATATGTATGTAAAGATGGTATTATACCAGAAAAACTGGTAGAAATGGGGGATCTAATACCTATAAAAGATATAAGTCTTTTACTAGGACCAGAATACCAAAAGGACGAGGAGATGCTCAATCTCAATATACATGTTTAACTCAAAAATTTACTAAAATGAAAAAGTTAGTGTTTATGCTGATGGCACTCATTTTACCAGTGTCATTATTTGCTGCAGAAGTAGAACCTTCAACTGGTTCAGAGTTCGTAATCAATCTGGGTACCTTTACGGGTATAGTAACCTTGGTATCATCTTTGGTTACTCAGATACTAAAAGTAATCCCAGCTATCAAAGACAACAAACTTGCTAAGATTGGTATATCTGCTTTAGTAGGTATTATTGTATGTCTTATAGCTTGGGGATTACAACTTACTCCATTATTAGAAAACTATCCTTTCTATCAGGTATTAATTTATGGATTGGCTGCTGGTTTATCAGGATGTGGTTTCTATGATGTGATTAAGGCTATCGGAGGTTTATTTAAGAATAAAGAAGATTAATTTTCTAATAATACCAGTAAGGTAACGATACTTACTGGTATTAATTAAATTAATGTATAACCTATAAAACACAAGGATATGTCAAAATCACCAAGCGTTGTTTTTAAATTCGAGAACAACAATGTTCAACAGACTACTCCTCTTTTAGGAGTATCATGTTTCTTGGCTAGAACTGAAAAAGGTCCCTATGATGATCCTTCAGAATTAATCACTTCTTTCTCTCAATTCCAAAGAATATTTGGTAAAGAGATTGTACCTGATGGTTCTGTATCTAACATAGAGAAAGCTTTAGTAGGAGGTTCTAAGCTAAGAATTATTCGTGTATTGGGAGCAGGTGCTAAAAAGGGTACCATTACTAAAGCAGAAGACTCTAGAGTATTAGAAGAAGATGAGATTGAATTAGCTTCTGCTATACCTGGAGAAGTTCAAGCTTCTGAAGTAATGAAATTTACTTCTGGAGGTACTGATGTAAGCTTTGGTTTGGTAACTAAAGGGTATGGTGATCCTATTGGTTCTGGAGAAACCTTTAAAGTAGGTTTTTCTAAATCAGTGAATACCATCTTCTATAACATATACGATGCCAATGGTTCCATCCTGGAATCAGGTCCGGTAATTACTTATAAAACTAGGGATGCTCAGAATAAAACTTCTGTAGATTACCTGGCTTTAAGCAACTTTGCTAGTAATTCTGCATACCTGGAACCTAAGATGGTAATCACTACCGATAAGATTAAGTCTTTCGAAAACCTGGTAGCTTGGCTTCAGACTTCAATTGACCAAACTGAGAATCCACTAACTATCCAAGTTGGAGGTAAAGAAGCCACTAGTACTGAGACTATGTTCAATGGTACACTGGGTACTGCTGGTGCTGACCCTACTGCAGATGAATGGATTGCTTCTTTGGATTTGGTAAAGGATTATACAGATGTTTATCAGTTAGCTTGTTCTCATATTCATCAACATCTGAAAACAGATCAAGATGTTTTAAAAGTACATAAGGCTGCTAAAGATATGTGTGCTGAATTGCAAGAATATACCTATTACATCGAAGTACCTAAATATACTACCCATTATTCTGAGGGAACTCAGCCTAGAAATAAGCAGAGCATTATCACTTGGATTAATAAATGTTTGGGTAATATCGGTAATTCTAAGTATGCGGCCTATTTTGCAGGTGGTATCAAGTACTACAATGAATTCGGGTTACTTACTAATTCAGATGTATTGGGTACTATCTTTGGTTTGGGTGATACTTCTGCTTCTAACTATGGACCTTGGAAGTCATTTGCCGGTATGAATCGTGGAGTAATCTATGATGGTCAGGGCCCAGTAAGTCCTAACTATGGTAGTGATTCTCGTTATAATGAACTAAACGAATTGGCTCAGATGTATGCAACATGATTGTAATCAAAGATACTCCGTCTTCTGGTAAACAAACCATGTTATGGCATTGCTTCTCTTCTCAAGTAAAACAGGATTCAGAAAGATTCCTTTCAATTGTAAGATTGAATTTGTACTTGAAGAAGACTCTTCGTCCTATATTGAATAAGTATTTGGAAGAACCCAATATCTGGGGTACTTGGAAGAATATTTATCTTGAGGTAAAACCAATCCTAGATAATCTGGTAGATGAAAATGCTATGTCAGAGTATACATGGATGGGTGACCAGGATGCTGGCTCTTATTCAGAACTTTCTGTAAATAATGAAGCTGATGTCCGTCAGGGTAAATATAAAGTAATCCTGAAGTACAAAGATATTGTTCCTATGCAAGAAATTACAATTAACATTGTAATCGATGCAGCTTCTAAATCAGTTAATATTTCAGAAAACGAATAACATTAAAATCATAAAACATGGGAGCAAAAGTAAAGAATCCTAGAAAGAAATTCCTATGGAGCATCGCTTTCCCAAAACACCCTATCAATACATATCTATTCCAGACTTGCCAACTTCCGGATATAGAGATTGACCAGGTTGCTCATGGGGATGTAAACAGGGATGTAAAACTGCCGGTAGAGTTACCGTAGGTAATCTGGTAGTAGAGAAACTTTTAACTACTGCTGGTTCAGATACCTGGCTTCAAGATTGGCTATATTCCTGCCAGGATATGATAGCTGGAGGTGGGTTAGTTCCTAGTGAATATTGGGAAACTGCCATTGTAAATGAACTTGCAGAAGATGGAGTATCTGTCCTAAATACTTGGCTGCTTGAAGAAGTTTGGCCTTGTAAAGTAACTGGCCTTGACTTAGATCGTATGGCTTCAGAAAACACAATAGAAAATATAGAATTTTCTGTCGGTACTTGCGATAAGTATTAACTCTCTTAGTCATTTTCTTACTAGAGTTTTAGGTGGAGGGGTGGGATTCCTAGATAAGGAGTTTCACCCCTTTCTTGTTGATACTTACCGCTACTATGAAATTATGAACTTTTAAAAATTAGATAAAATGGATATGACACTAAGAACCTTAGTATTCACTGCTCCTTCTGGTAGACTTTTTGAAATCAGAGAGCAGAATGGTGAAGATGAAGAAATTATCACCAACCCGGTAGATTCAAAGAATCTTATGAATCTTACCAAGTATATTTCAGCAATAGTAGTTAAAACGAATGCTACTAAGTCAGGTAGATTAACCATAGAGGATGCTCTTAAGTTACCTTTGCTGGATAGATACTGTATCCTATTTAATTCTCGAATCTTCTCTTTGGGAGAGGAAGTAGAATTTACTTATAAATGGGATAACAAGGATTCTGTAACTTACTCTCAGGACTTGAGAGAATTTCTTTTCGATTATGCAGTACTTCCTATAGAACAAGAAATGGAAGAAAAACCCAATGCCATTCCTTACTACCTGGGAAGAAAAGGAGAAGATGGATTTACTCTTATGCAATATACAGAGGAATTGAATTCAGGTAAGGTAATCCAATTCGAATTGATGGATGGAGAAAAAGAGTCTCAGATGGTTCAGCTTTCACCAAGTAAACTTACTCGACACTCTACTCTTCTTCTTCGTAATCTTAAGTTAAAGGTAGATGATAAATTTGAGAAAGTAGAAAACTTCTCTCTATTCTCATCAAGGGATATGGCAGAAATTCATCGGTTGGTAAATACAGTAGACCCAATCTTCCATGGATATACTCAAATCGAAAATCCAGAAACTGGGAACATGATGGATTACCCAATTATGCTGCTCCTGATTTTTTCTACTTGACGGGAGATATAATTTAGAGGAAGATTACATATACATTACTCGGGCTGAGATAGTCTTAGACTATCTCACCTTTTTGTGTCTACCCGTTCGTAAAAGAAAGAAATTCCTACTCATAGCTGAGAATTATTATAAACAAATGAAGAAGAAAATGTCAACATGATAGGAGATACAAAAAGTTTAGTAGAAGTCGGGGTATCAATGGTACTCCGAGATAAGTTTAGCTCTGAAACCGGTAAAATTTCACAATCATTCAACAATATGATGAATGATATGAATGACTGGAACAGGGCTATTCAGATGAGTGCAGGTAATGCTGTACAAAACAGTATGAGATTCCTTGGAGGCATGGCAGAAGCTTATCAATATTCTGCTAAGGTCCAAGATACCATATTTATGGCCTCAAAGATTGCAGGAGCTACAGCTGAGCAACAAACAGAAATGATGCAATTAGCTCAAGCAGTCAATGCAGTTACTCCCTTGACTGCTGCAGATATTGCTTCCGGTCAAAGATATTTAGCAATGGCAGGTAATACAGTAGAACAGATAAAGGATATGACTGGGCCTGCTGCTAAGTTAGCATCTATCCTTGGTCAACCCTTTGGAGGTAAAGGAGGTGTAGCTGACTTGATGACTAATATCATGTCAATGTATGTTATACCTTCTCAACAAGCTACTAAGGTTACCGATGATTTATATACTGCTGTAACTAATGCTAATATGTCTCTTACCGATTTGGCTCAAGCTATTACTTATGCTGGAGCTGATATGGCTAATGCAGGCTATGACTTAAGACAGACTGCTGCAGCTATCGGTGTATTGGGAGATATGGGTATTCAGGGTTCATCAGCCGGTACTGCATTAGCAAATATGATTCGTTATTTGCAACTTTCTTTAGCCGACCAGAAAAAGAAAGGGTTTAGTGCATTAACTAGCTTAGGTTTAAGTCCACAAGATTTCTTTGATGCTGAAGGTAATCTTATTCGATTAGATAAGGTATATCGTAAGTTTGGAGAAGCTCTTATGAATAAACCTCTTCTGGAAAGAACTAAAGCTTTCTATAATATTTTCGGAGTTCGAGGTACTCGTGATATCTCTAATCAGATTCGAAATATGATGTCGGGTTCTGATAAGATGACTAAGATCTTAGAACAATATGATAAGAACTCTGGCATAGTAGAACAGGTTACTGAAGAAAGATTAAAGACTCCACAGGGTATCATTGAAGCTTTCAAATCTAACTTTGAAAACTTAGTAGTAAATATAGGGTCAACTTTAGCCGATGTATTTAATCCCATATTAACTGTATTCACTAAGATATCCCGATGGGTACAAGGAATAGCTGGTACTATAGGAGGTCAGATAGTAGTTAAAGCATTAGCTTGGGGTTCAATTACAGCTTTAGTAGTAAATGGCTATAGGTACTTAGCTGCTACTGGCAGAATGCTTTCTACTTACATGCAACAAACCAATACCCAATCTCAGGCTACAGCAAGTGGAGTTAGTAAGTCTGCAGCTGCAGCTGCAGTATTGGAGACCCGATTAATACATATCACTCAGATTATGAGGGAACAATATTACCTTCAAAAGGCAATGGCTTTCGGTTGGACTGCTGGACCCAGAGGAGGTTGGTATGGGCCTGATGGTAAACGTATTAGGAAGTTTGGAATACCTGGCCCAACATTGGGAGGTCTTGGAGGAGGTACTACTAAACCACCTACACCTCCTGCAGGTCCGGCAGTAGCTAGGTTAGGTATGAAAGGGTTACTTGGTAGGGTAGCTGGATTCTTGGGAGGTCCTTGGGGGATGGCTATTGGTATAGCATTACCTCTTGTAGCAGATTACTTACCCAGGTTAATAGATTCTTTAAATAAGAACACCGACTCTAATCTATCAAAGGAAACTCTAACTAGCGATGAATATTTGACTGAGAAAATGGCAAGAGCTATCAGAGCAGCTTTATTGAATGATAAACCTAATGGTACTGTTAACATTACTATTGATGGAGCACCAGTTGGTTCTGTAGCTCCAGGTGAAACTTTAGGAGTTAATTATGCTACTCAAATTGGATTAATACCTTAAATTATGGCAAGAATATTAGGAAAACTAGCGGGTAAGGTTGTTAAGAAATATAATAATCTTACAAGATACTGCTGGAGTACTTACGGGTCCCCTAAATAAACTATGGAGAGCTAAGATACACCTTAATCGATTAACTTCAGGTTTACCTAAGGATACTGCTCCTAGAGGTAAATTGTTTAATCCTAATGGAGCTTTGGGAGAAAAAGAAAGATCTTCCAAGAATCCAGTACTTAACAGTTCTCTTCAAAGCATTAGGAGATTACAACTTCAGCATGGGAATATTAAGATTGACAGAGATGATCCTGCTCAAGGTAGGACTGTAGTAGAAAACAATAAACTTTATGGAGTAAGCCAAGATATAAGAAAACTAAACCAGGTAATCATTTATAATACTAATGTTAGCCCATACCAATATATTGTTTTACAGAATAGACCTTTGAGCTTTGACTTTAGAGGAGAAACAACTTGGGCCACCATTAAGTCTATGGGTAGAAATACACCCATGTATCATTATACTGGTTCAGAAGATATTGTACAATTCAATGTATCTTGGTACTGTGATGATCCGGATAATCCTGCTGAAGTATTAACTAAATGTAGGTTATTAGAATCCTGGAGTAAATCCAATGCTTATCAAGCAGCTCCTCCAATCCTACAGATTCAGTGGGGAAATTCTGATACATTTGAAGGTCATTATTATATACTTACTTCTGCTACATATTCTCTTTCTAATTTTAGAAATGCTTCTAGACAACGTATGAAAGGCTCAGTAGATATAAGAGAAGACTTAAACCTGTATCCTGCTACTGCTACTCAAGAATTAATATTCAAACGAGTAAGCTCGTATAGTTTATCTTATGAGGATATTGTTAAAAGTAAAGCTGCAGAAAAGACTGTGGGTATTTTTACAACCGATAAAATCAAGTAACCATGGATATAACTTCTTATTTAGTTGGAGCAAGTCCATACGATAATGGATTTACTCTGAATTATGGTGATGGGGATTATTCTTTAGAATCCTACCCATTACTTATACCCTCTTCTCCCAATGACTTTCAGCATACCTTGAAAGAGGGTGAAACTCTACAGAATATCGCTTATAGGTATTATGGAGATTCTGGTAAATGGTATATTATTGCTGAGTATAATAACATAATAAATCCGTTCACTGAATTAAAAGGTGGAATGGTATTAATGATACCGGCTTATGGAAGTTAAAGCAAATAATCCCATATTATATAAAGGCACAGGTACTCCTTACCTAGCATTTTGATAATCAAGGTATACCAGTTATGAACCCTCTTACTGGTATACCTTTAGGAGCGTATATAAGTAGCTGGTCATATGTATATGATGAAGAAAAAGAAAACTTAGCTACAATAACTATTGATACTGGTAATCCAGATACTGTAGATGTAGAAGCTTTACAGGAAAATAGAGATATCTTTTTACAGTGGGGATATATTTTTAGTGATGGTACATTTGTATCAAGCCCAGCTATAAATATCAAAGTAAGAGATTTCGATTGTATCTTTGATTCTACAGGTACCCATATAACTATCAAATGTATTGATGGCACGAATCATCTTAGGTTTATGCCACCTCATAAACCCACTGAGGATACCGATGATAGTATGGTTAAATTCTTGGATTCAGGATGCGGATTAAATGTTGGAGTAATAATAGAAAGGTTTGAGTAATGGCAAATATAATAAGTAATCAAGCTTATGAAGCTATACAGGTACCAACAGAAGTTACTCCTGAAGTACAGGGTACCATTCTGTATGCTAATCAATTTAGTGGTATAGGTCAAGTTGGTATGCCAGACGATTTAGCTGAAGTACTTAATTCTAACTTAGGTACAATAGGTAACAATGTTCTAGTTCAACTAGAAGCTAAGATGGCTGCCTATGGTAATGGGCCTTGGTATGTGGATAGTAGAGATGGGGTAATTTACATACATAACCGTAAGTTTCAACAACCTCCTCATCATACCTACATATTCCAAGCTGAAAACGGAGAAGTATTAAGAGTATCTTTTACTACTCAAAGATCTACTAAGCAGAAGATGATGCAAGTGGGTAATACTATAAAACCTGAGGATAAGCAAATACAAATCCAGGTAAGTTACATCGATGACCAACAGAATGAGATTCTACATGACCCACTACAGTTAGATGCCCTATCTACAGTAGATGTGCAAAGCCCAGGATTATTTCATAGATCCCCCGAAGTTTTAAAACCCCATGTTGATAGTAAGGTAGAGAAATGGAAAGAAGATAGATTGAAATCCTTAGATGAAGAATTGGCTTCTAAAAAACAAGCTCAAAGACTAAAGACTGAATCTGCTAAGAAAGAATATGATGCTAAGGGTACTGGTTATTTAGATGCAGGTGGTGGATTAGAGTCTATGTCCGATACAGAATTAAGGGATGCTACTTCTCAAATGCTAGAGGAAGCTTATACTAAAGGAGAACTAACTAATATAAAATCTTCTATTGATGCACTAGTAGCGGGAGGAATGGACCTTACTTCTGCAATGAAACAAGTATACCAGGGTTTAAATTTTGTATTCAAAAATAAATACACTGAGGTATGGACTGAAGTTTGGGAAGATCCTCGTTCATATTCTTCTGGGGAATTAAGTCTTCTAGTCGTGTGAATAGTATGACTGAACTGAATGCAGAGAAAAGGAAAACTCAGGAGGGGCTAGCTAAAATGCAAGAAGATCCAAATATCATTGTCTATCCTTTAACTCTTCATGAAGAATCCTATTATCCTCAAACTTATAATCCAGTCCAAGCTGGTAGAGGCCCAGGAGATAATCATGGATATTATCGAAGCAGAGTAAAGGTATTCAAAAAAGTAAAACAGCTTTTGAAGGTACCCGCTTGGAAAACTCTTACTAACTTATATGATAGAACTGGAGGAGTAGGCAATAGAGAAAGAGCAATGAGGATAAATGCTAATGGAGGTTTAAAGATAACCGAGAAAAAACTAATCTGTCAAATGCAAGTAGTAGGAAGACCTTCATTAAAAACCTCAATGGTACTTCAGCTTTTGAACGTTGGTAAAAGGTGGTCAGGATATTGGTATATAAAGAAATGTACTCATAGAATGGATGCTGGTACAGGATATATTACTGACTTAGAATTAGTTAGGAATAATGGACCGCTGGCTTTCAAGTTGCTGCTGGTAATATTAATACTCAAGATGTGGTATCTAATAATGCCAGAAGTCAAGGAACTACTGATGTAGGTAAAAATAAAGCTGGAGATGCTCATTCTTCTGATTTTACCATAAATGCTACTAAGGCAGAATATGAAGCCTTCAAAGCCTTGGAGGGTAATACCGAAGAACAAAGAAAGTTTGTTCAAGATATGATTATCTATAGGGAACAGAATGCTAATACTCCTACCAAAGGTAATGATGGCATCATAGAAGTAGAAAGAACTGTATACCAATCTACAGGTAAAGATGGAGAAGATGTAGTTACCATTACTAATGTTAAACGTAAAAAGGTAGAAGCTACTAAGGATGTATATCGAAAGTATAATTTCAATATAGATTACCTTATTAAACAGATGAACCAAGACTTTTCTAAAACCGAATGATATGGCTTATGAATCAGCAAAAACAATAACTGAACAAGGATTAGAATCCTTGGGAAGATACTATTCAGTGTACAGGGCCATGGTAGTTAATAACACAGACCCAGATCATATGAATCGTATAAAAGTGGCTATACCAGAGGTAATGGGAGGAATAGTACTCTGGGCTTATTCAAAGGGTCAACATGGATCTACTGGGTCTGGTTTTAAATGATGGCTCCTAAGAATGGTGATATAGTATATATTACCTTTGAATATGGAGATCCTAGTAAACCTCTATGGGAATATCATGGTTGGGCTCAAAACCAAATACCCGATATCCTGGATGATCCTGATACTATGGGTATAGTTACACCTAATGGGAATAGAATCTGGTTAAATGATAAAGATGGATCACTCAAGATGTACTTATATGGGTCTGCTACTATTTACGCCGAAGGCCCAGTAAGTATAAATTCTAAAGCTCAAGCCTATGTGAATGCCTCAAAGGTTATAGTGAACCAAGGTAATAATGATGGTATAATCAATATCAATGAATTAACCCAGAAACTAAACCAATTAGTTTCAGAGATAGAATCATTAAAAGCTCAATATAATTCTCATACCCACTCTGGTATTCAATCGGGACCTGCAGTTAGTGGACCTGTTATTACTCCAGTCACGAAACCATTTTCTACTTTTAATAAAACAGATTATGAGGATTCTAAATTTGTACACTAATGGCAAATAACTTATACACTAATATTATCGGTATTGGCCCTTTGTTTCCAATACGGATTACTGAGAATGAAAAGGGAGAGAAAGGTTGGTATCCAGTAAATGGAGATATTGAACTTGTTCATAATAACCTATCTGCTCTCCTTTGGTATGATATAGGTCAAAGATTCAGGCAAGAAGATTTTGGTACTAGGCTATGGGAATGTATAGAAGAACCTAATACTCAGGCTTTAGCTTTCTTGGTAAAGGATTTCTTAAAGAAAGCCATCTCTACCTATGAAACTAGGATTACTTTTAAAAGTCTGAATATGAGGTTAGAGGGTACCAAACTTTTCATTGAGATGAATTATGTAATTAATCAAACTGGTAGCCAACAGGTATTGGGTATTAGTTATGATAGGTCTGAAAATATTTTAAAACCTTACTAATATGATAACGAATAAATGGCTAAACCCTTATCAGAGATCCTTTCAACAGATTAAAGCTAAGTTGATTGAATCTCTTACTACTATCAAGGATAAGAATGGTCAGACTCTTATCACGGATTATTCCGAAGGTAATATTCTGATAATTATCCTATCTCTGTTTGCAGCTATTGCTGAAGTACTTCATTATTACATTGATAACGTGGGTAGGGAATCTTTCTTATCCACGGCTCGGCGTTATGATAGTGTAGTAAAGCATGGCTTATTGGTGGACTATCACCCAAGAGGAGCAGTAGCTGCTTCAGTAGATGTAATCCTAACTCGTGATCTTACAGGTAGTAATATTGCTTCTAGGTTAACTATCCCAAAAGAAACCCTCTTTACAGATGTTAACGGTAACTCCTGGCTTTCTGCTAGAGATGTAACTTGGTATGCTAATGTTACTACTTGTAAAATACCCTTGATTCAACATGAGAAATATAATCAGTCTGGGTTGTCAGGATTAGTAATACCTTCAGAAGGTAGGCCAGAAATTACAATAGGTAAATTACCTGATGGTAAATATTATGAGCATGGTACAATGCAATTATCTATTGATGGAACTACTTGGACTTTAGTAGATACCTTTGCTTATTCTAAACCTTCAGATAAACATTTTATGGTAACTGTCAATGCTAGCCAAGTTGCCGTAATAGTATTTGGAGATGGTACCTTTGGTTCTATACCTTCTGCAGGTCAAAAGGTAACATCAGCAAGCTTCTATATCACCACGGGTATTCAAGGTAATGTACCAACTGGTTCTATTGTACAAACTCCTGCTATAGTAAAAGCTTCTATATCTGAGGCTACCACTAGTAATCAATATGCTGCAGGAGGAGGTTCTAGTTATGAGAACTTTGGTATGTTAAAAGAACATATACCTTGAGTGTTAAAACTCTTGGAGTAGCTGTAAGCAAACAGGACTTCGTAGATTTAGCTATGCTAATAGATGGAGTAAATAAAGCTGCCGTAGATTATGAATGTGGAAGAAAGCTTACAGTATATATCAGTGCTGATAATGGTGGAGTAGCTGATTCTGCTATGATAAACAAGGTTTATACCCAACTATCACAGAGAGCCCCCTTAACTACTTGGCTTCAAGTTAAATCTGCAGGATTAGTAGATATACCTTAGAGATAGAAGTAACCGGTAAGAAATCTTATAAGACCAACGAAATCCAAGCTCAAGTTCTGAATGCCTTATACAATGCTTATTCTATTGAGAACTCCGAGATTGGGGGCAAAGTAAGAATCTCAGATATTTATGCTTTGATTGATAACCTATCTACGGTAGATTACTTACATATCAAGAAGTTCTATATTAAACCTTGGCCTGTTACCATATACGGTAACAAGGAATTACTTCTTGGTCAGTTTAAATTAGAGAAAGCTAATGGGTCCATGACCTATTTTATAAACTTTACTGGAAGCAATTCATACACTGTAAAAGCTTCAAGTGGAGGATTCCAAACTACTGGCTCTGTAGGTAGTACTATAAACATCACTGATAAAAATAATGGTATCACTTTCTCTTTGGACATACAAGCAAATGGCTATCAACAGGGATATCGTTATTCTATTACTATCTCAGAACCTAATATGGATTATGAAGATCCTGGATATAACTTACCTGTATTCCAGAAATCTTCTCAATTAACTTTAACTGTTCACGAAACTGTTTAATATGATAGACCTTAAGAAACTTATAGATTTCCTACCTTTTGAATATAAAGACCAAGACACTTATAAGGTAGATGGAAAGGGTATCTTAGAAAGGTTCCTAGAAATTTGTGGAAGTTATTTTCAAGATAATATATCCGCAGATATTGAGAGTTTACTAGGAATAACTGACTTTGATACCTGCCCAGAGATTTATTTGAATTACCTTTGGGAAAGCTTTGGGCAATTACCTTTTGCAAGGTGGAATAATATTGATGAAGGGGCTTTTAAAACTTATTATAATGGTCTGTTAAGTGAAGCTGAATTAAATAGCCTTAAGTCTAAATGGATTTTACCTAAGAAAGGGGCTTTAGCTTTAACTACTAAACAGATAAGAGATTTACTCAAGTATTCTATATCTCTGATAAAGATACGAGGTACTTCTCAGTTCTTTGAAATACTATTCCGAATGTATGGGTTAAACTGTACCATTGATGACCCCGCTAAATCAGGTTATGATGGTTGGTTAAAAACACATCCTTACTTTGACCAAGATCAGTATTATGATAAATCTAACTTTGATAACATTTACGGTTGTAGTCAATGTATCAATGTAACCTTCCATATAACTGGACATGGCTATTCAAATAACTCGGGAGAATTTATAGAGTTCAGAAAAGCTATAGAAAATATAATCGATAGATTTAAGCCTTATCATGTAGGAGCTACTATTGATTATGGTTTTAATATAAATGATAATTATCTGATAACAGCCGATTTTGTAGACCCAAATATAAACACTATTCAGCCTGGTATATAACCTCTATACCTATTAAGGTTACAGTCTCTAGTAATTATCAAAATGCCGACTTAAGGTATCAGGTATCTGGAGATGGTAATACTTGGGGTTACAAGAAATATGAAAATGGCACTATTTTTAATGCCACTATAGGTAATCAGACTTATTATTTTAGAAGTGTGGGAGACCCGACTAAAGTTACCCAAGTTCATGTAAAATTAAAGGAAGTAGTCAAATCCTATAATATATCGGTTAATCCAACTACACTGCATATTACACCAACTAATAAGGAGGTATCGGCTACAGTTACAGCTACTCTTTATCAAGAAGGTAAACAGACTCCAGTTAATATACAATTGGTTGGGGAAACTGAAGTTAAGCCTTCTGGTTCAACTTATAAATTTAAAGAGCCAGGTACTTATGAATTCCAGATTGTAGAATACCCAGTAAAAAGAGTTTCACTGGTTGTTACTAGAGAACCTAATAAATACAAGGTTAAATGTACTCCAGAAGAATTCAAGCTATCAAGTAATGTAACTAGTTTAGCTAAAACCCTACTAACTATAGAAGATGATTATGATGAGGAAGATTTGGAATGTTACTTGATTGGTAAAGATGATACTAGGTATAAATCTGGGGATACTTTCCAAACATTTGGTACTGGAGTTTATAAGTTTGCTTGTACTAAGGATAATTTAGAGAACTTTGATGGTATAGGAATATTTACCGTATATACCAGTATCTCTAAATTCACTTATCATTTATCTAAAGAATATCAAACTTTATCTTTAGAGATGGGAAGTGGATCTGTAAATCAAGAACTTTACTTATCAGTAACTCCCCCTGATGATCCCGATAATCTTATAGATTATGGAGTTAGTATTTATTGTGATAATACTAAGTTAACCGATATTACCTTGAATAAATCTGGTAATGGTAAAGCTAGTGCTACTTATTCATGCAATAAACCGGGAAGTTATAAAGCTGTATGTAAGGGAGATCCTTCAGTTTATACTACTTGGTCAGTATATAGTTATACCAAACCAGAAGATCCCTATATTTATATCGAAGCAGTAAATCCTTCAGATCCTAATTGGATATCTCCAAAGGATTGGGCTAATACTCCAAATAACCAGAAGGTAAATGTATCATATCAACTTGCTGAAGGTAAGTCGGTTACTATCCGAGTAATGCCTTTCGAAATAGAGGAATATGATTCAGTATTACTTATGGAAACCGGAGCAGAGTATAAATTCGAAGAAGTTATTACTTTAGATAAAGCGGGTACCTATACCTTTGTTGGTAAGGGTAATAAAGACAAGAAGGCTACATTAGTAATCAAAGACTATAATCTTGAAGTTAAGATAAGTTGTAGTCCTGAAAGAGCTACTCTAAGTGGGCAAGGAGAAGGTGAAGTATATACCACTGTGATATGTTCTTCTAATCATAAGGATTTTATAACTGATGTAAGATTAGTGGGTCAAGCCGATTCACATCCAGTACCTTATGAATTTAGAACTTCTAATCCTGGTACTTATATATTTGAAGCTGTTAACAAAACCGATGTAAGGTGTACATTTGAAGTTACTTTAGCTTTTGATGTACAACCAAATGAATTGGTTTGGAACTCTGATGATATTAGCAGTAAAACTTTCGAAATAGATATACCCGAAAATACAGCATGGAGAATAACCCCGAAACCTCAGGAATAAATCAATATTACGACATGTATACTGAAACATCCACTACATCTATAGTATCTAAAGGATTTACGGTAGCTTTTGCTACAGAGTGTCTTCAATTGTTATATGACCTTCGATGGATGATCCTATTAGCATTCATATTGATAATTGCCGACTTCTGGTTTGGAATGAATGCTAGTAAGTTAAAGGGCATACCCATTAGAAATCCAGAGCTGGAAGAAGAACTTTTAATAAGATAATAGATTATATATGTTACTTATTAATGGGAGCAGTTCTTGGTAAGGCTATTGGAGAACCCTATGGGTTAGATCCCCTAGTAGTATCTATAACCGTATTGGTAGTATGTTATGGATTCGAAGTGGATTCTATTTATGGTCATATATGTACATTACACGGAGTAGAAAAGAGATACAGTATCTGGAAGATACTTTGGTCTATAGTAACCTTGAAGTTCAATAACTTATCTGAAGCTTTCAAGGATATGTCAGAACAATCTAGGAATTATAAACAATCTAAAAACAATAGTAACAATGAAAACGTACTTTAAATATGAGGGTTTGATTAAATCTAAGGAGGCAGCAGAAGCAATTGCTGCCCCTGTTGCTCTTGGCCCATTCTGTGGATTCGGCTCAGTTAAGGTATCTGGTAATAAGCTATCAGTTCAAGCTAAAGCAGAAAATGGTAAGGTATTCAAGAATGATGTAGCAGATAGAATTACTGCTAGATATATGGTAAAGAATTCTGAAGATGGAGAATCACCTCAGATAAACTTCGGATGTATTTCTAGGGATGGTTATATATTCATCTCTGATGATGAAGAGATAGTAGTAGATAATATCCAAGGTGCTCAAGGGGCTAATTCAGATATCTTCTTATTCGCAGTTCATCAAGAAGTATCAGAACCAATTGAAAACCCTATTACTTTCGTAGCATATTGGTCTTCATCTTATGAAAGCTTATATACTCTGTATAAACAATCACAGAATCCTTACTATCCCTTAGCAGAAGACAAAATCTCTTGGGATATAGTAAAGAATAATCCTGCTTCACATGAGAAATTAAATTATACCTATCTTAATTCTCAGGTAGAGGGTGCTTGTGAACCCTACAGAAATAGTAAGAATACCATGGTACTGATTGGAGTATATGGTTCTGGTACTGATGCTAATACGAAGGAGTCAGAAAACTATGCAATCATCCCTTATGGAGGTTGTTTCCCTCAACCACTACCCTTTAACTCAGCCTACAATGGATCATGACCCATTCTATTCAAAGAGTAGAACATGTACTGGAAGGATTCGGAGGTAAAGATGACCAGACTAATGGTATAACTAATCTACAAGAATATCTTACTAATCTGAAGAATGAGCTTATAGAAATGATTAAAAACTCGGCTTCTTCAGTTCCCACTGGATTAATCGCTATGTTTTCAGGTACTACTCCTCCAGATGGTTGGGCATTCTGTGATGGTATGTCTGGTAGACCTAATCTATTGGGTAGATTTGTAGTAGGGTATGATCCAAGTAATCAGGATTATAATACCATTGGTAACATGGGAGGAGAAGCCCTAGTAACTCTTACTTTAGATCAAATACCACCACATAGTCATAAGATTACATTTAAAGAGGAGAAATGGGGAGACAATGCTAGTAATAGACCATTCCCTAATCATACTAAGCCTGACTCAGGTTATACAGCAGATACTCAAGTAACCGGAGGAGGTAGTCCTCATGAGAATAGACCTCCTTATTTCGTACTAGCTTATATCATTAAACTATAATTCTATATAAACTTTTAAAATTATTAGGGCTTTTATATTTAAAGAACAGCTAATCGCTTTCGTCCAACACACAAGTGGAATTCTTATTGGGAAATAAGTTACACTGGAAAGGGAACCTCATGCACTGGGTTCCCTTTTTTTATGTTAGTAATGTAAGTCTTCTTTAGCTTTCTCTTCCCAATATCTTATATCTTCTTTAAGTTCTGAGATATATCTTACCGAAGATTTAGTTCTAGGCATATCAAAAAACTCTACTAATAAAATGTTAGTGATACGAGAACCATCCTTGATTCTCTCTTTAATATAGGGAGGAGGACTAAGCAATATCTCAAAGATCAAATAAGCATCGGGAGATAGGTTCTTCTTCATATATTTATATAACATATCAAGCATTTCTCCTTTAGCTTTCTCTTCTTCTGTATCATCTTCTAGTTCTTTATCATTATCGAATAAATCTTCTAATTGGTAAAGATTCTGATGATATTCTGCTCCCTCTCCATAAGCAGTTCTTAATAAATGATTCTTAAAGGTACTGAGAGAAGCTAGTATCCTTGCTTTTAAATGTTCTTCTTCACAAGTACCGTAATATTTATTAAAGACAAATAACATCTTATCCCAGAAATAAGAACTTATGATATCTGGTGTAACATTAAACCTCCTATTATCAATTTGCTTAGTAAGACGTCTGATAACTGGTTTACAGATTTTATACATCCTATCAAAAGTTTCCTTATCATAATTTTCTTGCATAGCTTCAACCTATGTATCTCTGACCCGTTGTTGCCATTTTCCTTTATCTTCATAAGTCTATGTTTAAAATGATATGCAAATATAAGTATAATAAATCAAATATAAAATAATATATTAATAAAGTTCACCTAGAAGCTGAGGATTAGTGAGTACTAGGATGAGAGTCTATATGTACAACTCTAACCGAGACTATAGAAATCTATATGATTATACTTAATTATATTGCAATATGAAAAAAGATAATACCAAGTTTGAATTTGACACCAGCTTTCAATTAGAAATCCTAAGGTATCTCTTAAAGGATAAAGAGGGAGGTCTAATAATCAAAAAGAATTAAACCAAGTTACCTAGTTCTGATTGAGCATTCTTTAATTGCCGAGGGCATATTTAAGTTCTTCAAAAGAAAAACAAGATGACCTTCTAAGAATAATCCTTAAAGAAGTTAATAAAAGA
>ENA-OQJH01000416-OQJH01000416.1-human-gut-metagenome-genome-assembly--contig:-NODE-416-length-24039-cov-2.597273_pt1 | contig 24039 bp, 19 predicted proteins | sample MGYA00242597_ERZ504763 | MGnify/ENA primary metagenome ERZ504763 (study PRJEB26092, sample SAMD00036359) | human gut metagenome | host: Homo sapiens | study: EMG produced TPA metagenomics assembly of...
AAACTGTAACAGTTCAGCCCACGCCATGTGTAAAACGCAATGTGTGCGTAACGTGGCTGATGGAAGACGGAGTCAGGGAAAGGAAGGATTATGGATCAGATAAAAGGGGCGCAAAGCATTATGTTTCGGGAAGCGCCGTATCTTATCAGCGCTGCGTCTGTCGCAGGCAGCAAAGAGGCGGATGGACCAATCGGGAAATTATTTGACGTGACAGATAAAGACGACCTGTTCGGAGCACAGACATGGGAAGAAGCGGAGAGTAACATGCAGAAAGAAGCGTGTGTTCTTGCGGCAGGAAAGGCACATGTGGACTTGAAAAAGATCCGATATCTTTTTGGAGGGGATCTTTTGCGGCAGGGAATAGCAACTTCAATGGGGGTAGAGGCTTTGCAGATTCCGATGTTCGGCCTCTACGGAGCATGTTCTACATCAGGAGAAGCGCTTGCGCTTGCATCTATGAGCGCTGCCGCAGGATACGGAGGAACGATGATCGCCGTCACATCAAGTCATTTTGGAAGTGCGGAAAAAGAGTTTCGCTTTCCGTTAGGATATGCGAATCAGAGACCTCTTTCTTCACATTGGACAGTGACGGGAAGCGGCGCGTTTCTTGTGCAGTCGGCAGAGGAATACAGAAAACAAAATACAAAGTCGTACTTTTCTAATATTCGCATTACAGGAGTAACTGTCGGAAAGATCGTAGATTATGGCTTGAAGGATTCTCAAAATATGGGCGCGTGTATGGCTCCGGCGGCCATGGATACGATTGTACAGAACTTCAGGATATGGAAGAAAAGAAAAAGATTACGACAGGATTATTACAGGAGATTTAGGAAGCATCGGAAGAACGATTTTATTCGATCTTATCAGAGAAAAGGGTACGATATATGCGAAAAACATATGGATTGCGGAATGACGATTTTGATAAAGAACGGCAGGATACGCATGCCGGTGGAAGCGGATGCGGCTGCGCCGCCGTAACGCTGGCATCGTATGTACTTCCTAAATTAGAAAAAGGAGAATGGAAGCGGGTGTTGTTTGTTCCTACAGGGCGCTTATGTCTACCGTCAGTTTCAACGAGGGGGCGAGCGTACCGGGGATCGCTCACGGAATTGTTCTGGAAAGCGATGCATAGCATAAGGAAATTAAAAAGCAAGAAGATAGAAGGCAAAATGATAAAAGCAAGAAGAATGAGCAGAGTAGAAAAGAGAAAGGGTGAAACAAAATGGATTATGTAAAAGCGTTTATCGTAGGAGGTCTTATATGCGCGGCTGTGCAGATTTTATTAGACAGGACAAAGCTGATGCCGGGAAGGGTTATGGTGCTTTTAGTATGTGGCGGAGCTTTGCTTGGATTTTGCGGACTGTACGATCCGTTTCAGAAACTTGCCGGGGCAGGGGCAGGCGTTCCCCTTCCGGGATTCGGCAATGTGCTTTGGCAGGGCGTGAAAGAAGCTGTTGACAAATATGGATTTATGGGTGTGTTCATGGGTGGATTTCAGGCGAGTGCCGTCGGTATTTCCGCAGCGCTGATCTTCGGTTATATTGCGTCCTTTATCTTTGAACCGAAAATGAAAAAATAGATTTTTATGAAAATGTGTACAGAAATCAAGAAAAATAAAATAAAGAAGATTTCTGTACACACTGTGTCTGCAGAGAATTATAATTGTTTTTCTCTATATAAGTCGCTTCGGTTATTGGGGTATTTCAAGATGAAACTGTTCGATCAGGCGTCCGATATTTTCTTCCGTATCTTCAAGCTCGTCTGCAATCTGGGAAAGAGTTTTTCCTTTCTCGAGTTTTTTCTGAATGAGATTGCAAGTTTTCCCTTTTTCGCCCTTCCGAATACCTTCTTTAAGTCCTTCCTTTTTTCCGTCTTCCCAGGCGTAACTGCGTTCCAGCCGGATATGTTCTTCTTCGTCATATTCGTAAATGCACACGTTTTTCACCTCCGCTCGATTTTTCTCAAGAAATGATTTTAAAATCCCTTCGTGGATACATTCTGTGATGGCATGTTCAACCGCATCTTCAAGCGACATTGTTTTTGTGTACCGACGAACCCGGTCTGTATACTCTGCGTATTGATGCAGCATCGTACATGCATTCATTAAGGCTGGATTATGTCCGAGATTAATGTTGAGCATGACAGCTTCTAATTCTAATTTGCAGTGTTGATCCCGTATGGAATATAAATCGGATAATCGTAAGATCCGGCGGTCCGGCTGATCCTGGATCCCATTATAAAAGATGACGAATTCCGGCGGCGGAATCAAAATTTTTCGTGAACCGTATAATTTGTTTTTGTCGATCATACCCGAGTATAAGTCCGAAATATAAAACAGATATCTCAGCGGTAAATTAGGATTAAAAGTTGACTGATGTTCGTATAAAGACAGCCGAAGTCCGATCATGAATGAAACATCGTTCTGCATTGCCATATAGATCGCGTTTTCTAAGGTGTTGATTTCCAACAGTTCGGGATCGGTATAATGCTTTATCGACATCATAGCATGAAAGTGTAGAAAACGCCAGTTTTTTATGTGTATATTACATCCACAAAACGTCTGTGAAAATTGCGCTAAGAAAATGCAAAGATTTTGTTGTTTTTTGACGCTGATAATGGTATCGTAAGAATGCAGGGTTGCACACTTTTGCAGCTCTGCATAAATTATGTGAAAAAAGTGAATGAAAAAACTCTTATAGCTACGGAGGAAAGAGTAGAATTATGAACTATGCATCTATTATCATCCCGTTTGTGGGTGGCTTGGGAATGTTTATCTACGGAATGCAGATCATGGCGCAAGGTTTGGAGAATGCCGCGGGCAGCAGGATGAAGTCTCTATTGGAAGCGCTGACGAAAAATAAACTTTTTGGAGTGATGCTCGGCGCATTTATTACGGCAGTGATCCAGAGTTCGTCGGCAACGACAGTTATGGTCGTAGGGTTTGTAAACGCAGGTATCATGAATCTGTCTCAGGCGATGGGCGTCATCATGGGAGCAAATATCGGAACGACGGTAACGGGCTGGCTCGTGTCGAGTGTGGAATGGGCGAAGTTTTTAAGTCCTGCCAATCTCGCGCCGATTGCGATTATTATCGGTGTGATCATCATGCTGACGGGCAAGAGACGTTCATCAAAAGATATTTCCAGCATTATCGTAGGGTTCGGTATCCTTTTCGTCGGAATTACAACGATGTCGTCGGCGGTTGCGCCGCTTCAGGAATCAGAAGCATTCTGCAGCATTTTCGTGAAGCTTGGACACAATCCGTTCCTTGGTATTCTTGCAGGTGCGCTTGTGACGGCGATCATCCAGAGTTCGTCTGCATCGGTCGGCATCTTGCAGAGTCTCGCGGCAGCAGGACTTGTACCGTTTAATGCGGCGGTATATATTATCATGGGGCAGAATATCGGAACATGTGTGACGGCGATCATGTCAAGTATCGGAGCGAAAAAGACAGCAAAGACAGCGGCGATCATGCATCTTTTGTTCAATGTGATCGGAACAATCATATTCAGTGTTGCGGCGATCTTTTTCTTCAAAGTGCTCAACCCGGGTATGGGCGCGGGTATGATTACGCAGACAGAGATCAGTACGGTACATACAATTTTCAACATCGGAACGACACTGCTGCTCTTCCCGGTATCCGACTGGATCATCAAACTGGCAAGAAAACTCCAGAAAGAGGAAGACGGAGTAGTAGATGAAAGCCGTGTGCTCCTTGATGAAAGGATGTTAGAGACTCCGAGTATTGCGATTCAGTCTGTTGTAAGCGAAGTATGCCGGATGGGATATATTGTAAAAGGAACGATGGACAAGACTCGCCGAGTATTATTTACTCAGGATGAAGAGACGATGAACGAGATCCGAGAGGAAGAAAGTATCGCGGACCGGCTCTGCAAGGGAATTACAGATTATCTGATACGGATCAGCTCTCTGGCGATTAATGAAAAAGAGCATCAGCACGTGGCAAGCCTTCTTCAGATTGTTTCAGACATCGAAAGAATCAGCGACTATTGTGAAATATTTCCGAGTATGCAGAAAACCTTGCGAACCAGAAAAAGAAGTTCTCGGGTGTCGGGGCAGCAGAAATGAAAGAGATGCTGGAAGTCTGTTCAGACAGTTTCACTTATGCGGTTGAAGCATTTGAAGAGAACAGTGCGGAGAAGGCGCTGAAAGTGATTGAAAAAGAAAGAAGCGCCGATGATCTGGAGATCCGCCTTCGGGCAGATCATATGCAGCGTCTTGCAAATAAGCAGTGCGATACGGAGGCGGGAATCGTATTTCTTGACGCGCTTGTCGGCTTAGAGAGGATTTCCGATCACTCAAGAAATATTGCGGAAGAAGTGCTTTCGGCAAGTAATAAATAAAAACTTATTCCGGCTGCATGGCAGTGAAAGCTGCGGTGCAGCCGTATTCTTTATCGTATACTGACGTTAGAGTGCAGATCCTTGTAATAAAATATCATTGTTCCTGATTTGTAAATATGTTATGATAAATCCACTCACAGAAATTCTTTCTGTGAAAAGCGCCGGCAGTCTCGTCTGTCCGCGGAGAATGCTGACAGTATCGTCAGTCCGAGGAATTCCCTCAAAGTTACCCGATTAACAAAATTATTTTTGCATGGAGAGTCTTGTAGAGCACCGCTTTTTTCGTATACTGATTCTTAAGAAAGAAAATAAGTTTATTGTGAAAACTTTTCTCTTAGTTCATAGGACTCGTTCATGTGCATGAAAGGAGAAGCCTATGACAGGAAAAGAAAACAGAGAAATCAAAACAGCGTCTTCGTAGATCTGTTCTATGAAGACGAATCAGCAGAAGCAAATGAAATCGCGCTCTTTAACGCCATCCACGACGAGCCCCTCCCGGAAGGAACGAAGATCCGGAAATTCCGCGTAGACAATACGATCTATATGAATTTTCAAAACGACATTTCTTTCGATGCAGGTGGGAAAGTGATCGTATTCGGCGAGCATCAGTCTACGATCAACGAAAACATGCCCCTTCGCAGTCTGTTGTACATCGGACGGGCATATGAAAGGCTCGTGCCGCCGAGAAGCCGATATAAAAAGAAACTCGTTCCCCTTCCGACGCCGGAATTTTACACATTTTATAACGGAAAAGAAAAATGGGAGAAGGAAAAAGAGCTCCGTCTGTCAGACGCCTATATTGTAAAAGACGGTGAACCGAGTCTGGAATTAAAAGTAAAGGTCATCAATATCCGCCCGGAAGAGCATCATGAGATCCTGGAGAAATGTCAGGTGCTGAAAGAATACAGCCAGTTTATGGAAACGGTACAGAACTATCAGATCTCCGGCGTGGAAGAACCGTATAAAAAGGCAATTAAAGAGTGCGTTGAAAAAGGAATTCTTGCTGATTATTTAATGCGAAAAGGAAGCGAGGTTGTCAATATGTTATTAGACGAATATGACTATGAGACAGATATCGAAGTGCAGAGAGAAGAGGCAAGAGAGCAGGGGAGAGAAGAAGGTAGAAAGCAAGGACGAGAAGAAGGTAGAAAGCAAGGACGAGAAGAAGGTAGAAAAGCAGAAAGAAGCACTCTTATTCAGAAAAAACTTGAAAAAGGAAAAACGATTTCTCAAATCGCAGATGAGCTTGAAGATACGGAAGAAAATATTGCTTGTCTGATTGAACAGTTCCATCTTCGTATAAATTGATCATAGGTAAATCTATAGAACAGGGGAGAAAATGCATTTCTCCCCTGTTTGATAATTTTATAAAAACGCAATCCAAGAATGCGTTGAAAAAAGGATTTTTTGCAACTGAAAGAAAATCGACAGAAGCTTTATATATGTTGAAAATTGACGAAAATAGTGGATATAAGGGGTGAGAAAAGTAAAAAAAGTACAAATGGGTAATGATTTATATAAATACATTTATTGAAAATTATTATATAATAAAGTACTTAGTGGTAAATGCAAACATTTTGTACAATTTACCCGTAGAAAAGGAGGAGAAGGAAAAAGATGAAATGGACTAAGAAAATGAAAGGAGCAGGAAAGAAAGCTGCTGTAACTGTTACGGCGCTTGGCATGGTGCTTACAGCATTTCCGCCGATACCGGCGAAAGCTGCGGAAGAGTTTGCCGGGCAGTTGACAAGCGTCGAGTCAGTGGAAAAAGGCAGCAAGGACAATATCGTTGTTGTGAAATTCAATGGTGGCGTTACAGCGCAGCTACGTTTCTTGAGGATGGGATCTTCAGATATAACGTAGATCCGAGTGGCGAGTTCTCGAAATATGCGACTCCCAAATCGCAAGCTCATGTCGGAAGGATTCAGCAGTATTCAGACGACTCTTCTAACTATTCACATCCAAAGGCTGATATTTCGGATAAAGATGGAAAAATTACGATTAAAAGTGGATCGGTTTCTGTCGAATTCGATAAAGCTACGGCGAAGATGAAAGTTTTAAGTGGCGATAAGGTCGTGATGGAAGAAAAAGAAGCATTGTCCATCTCGAATTCGGCAACAGTGCAGACTCTTAAGAAGAACAATGGAGAGAACTTCTATGGCGGAGGTACGCAGAATGGAAGATTCGTACATACAGGCGAGACGATAAATATTGCTAATGAAAGTAACTGGACAGATGGCGGAGTTGCATCTCCAAATCCATTTTACTACACGACAAGTGGATATGGTGTTTTGAGAAACACATTTGCAGACGGTAAATATGACTTTGGAAAGAGTGAAGGAGATACTGTAACAGCGACTCATAAAGAAAAAGAGTTTGACGCTTATTATTTTGTTTCTGATGGAAAAGACAGCAGTGAAAAAACACAGGAACTTTTGAGTGAGTATTATCATGTAACAGGTAATCCGGTTCTCCTTCCCGAATATGCGTTTTATGAAGGTCACTTGAACGCATACAACCGTGATTCATGGTCAGATACAGAAGGTGGGAAGGGTTGGACAATCAAAGGAAATGAACCTTACACAAGTGCAGGAACGACAAAGTATGAGAGCGGAATGTCTACGGGATATAAACCGAAAGATGGAATGAACATTGAGTCTTTGAACGGCACGAAACCAACAGTAGGCATCGAAAACTATCCAAAAGTAGAAGCTCCTTATAAGTATTCGGCAAGACAGGTGATTGACGATTATTTTACATATGATATGCCAATTGGATATTTTCTCCCAAATGACGGATATGGTGCGGGATACGGTCAGAACGGATATGGCAAGACAGGCGGCGTTGATAATGAAGGAAAAAGCTCTCAGGAACGATTGGCGGCAGTAGCGGCAAACGTACAGAATCTTGCAGACTTTACAAAATATGCAAATGAAAAAGGGGTAGCAACAGGACTTTGGACACAGAGTTATCTGACACCGGATTCTAATCCGAAGACAGAATGGCAGCTTCTTCGTGATTTTAAAAACGAAGTTAAAGTCGGTGGTGTTTCTACATTGAAGACAGATGTTGCATGGGTTGGACATGGATATTCCATGCAGCTTGACGGTGTGAAGACAGCTTACGATATTGCTACAACAGAAGGTAAGGTACGTCCGAACATTATCTCTCTTGACGGATGGGCAGGATCGCAGCGTTACTGTGGTATTTGGACAGGAGACCAGTACGGCGGTGAATGGGAATACATCCGTTTTCACATTCCTACATATATCGGAACTTCTCTTAGCGGTAACCCAAACATAGGAAGTGATATGGATGGTATCTTCGGTGGAAATCAGTTGATTGCTACAAGAGATTATCAGTGGAAATCATTTACACCACTTATGCTTAACATGGACGGTTGGGGAACTTATGCGAAGATGCCATATACGTTTGGAGATCCATATACAGGAATCAACCGTATGTATTTGAAAACAAAAGCACAGCTTCTTCCGTATATTTATACTGGGGCAGCTTCGGCGGCAAACATTGATACAGGCAATGGAGATACAGGACTGCCGCTTATAAGAGCAATGTTCCTTGAATATCCGGACGACAGTTATGCAAGCAGTAAAGAAATGCAGTATCAGTACATGCTTGGATCGAATCTTCTTGTAGCTCCGATTTATAAGAGCACTGCTGCAGATGATAAGGGAAATGATGTAAGAAATAATATTTATCTTCCGGATTCAAAAGAAGTGTGGATTGACTATTTCACAGGTCAGCAGTATCAGGGAGGACAGGTTCTCAACAACTTTGCAGCTCCACTTTGGAAACTTCCTGTATTTGTGAAAAACGGTGCTATTATTCCAATGTGGGAAGAAAATAATACACCGGAGCAGATTAAGAAAGAAAACCGTATCGTCGAATTTTGGCCGGATGGAAAAACATCTTACACGATGTTTGAAGATGACGGAAAATTTGTGGAAAATGATCTGAAAGAAGATGGCGATTATGGAAAAATTACGAAAACTTCTTACGGCGCTCATGTATCTACCAAGTATACATCTGAGGTAAAAGATGGAACAGCAACGCTTACTGCTGAAAAATCAACAGGAAACTACACTGGATACAAGAAAGACAAAAATACAACATTTGTTGTAAATGTATCCAAAGAACCTACAAAAGTTACAGCGAAAAACGGAAGTGATTCATTGACTCTCGATAAAGTGCAGAGCAAAGCAGACTTTGATAAAAAATCGGCTGAAGCAGGTAAAGCAGTCTACTTCTATGATGAATCTCCAGCAATCGAGACATATGCATCGGAAAAAGAAACAGAGATTGCGAACCTTGTAAAAGATGTGAAGAGAACACCGAAACTGTATGTGAAATTTGCACAGGCAGATGCGAAGAGTGTTGCTCAGACATTAGTACTTGAAGGATTTGAAAATGACGGAAAACTTCCGCAGGATAAACTGAATAAGAACCTTACAGTTCCTACTCTGACAGAAAATGAGGAAGCAAAGACACCGACAAGCATCACTCTTGCATGGAATAAAGTAGCTGATGCGACAACTTACGAGCTTCTTGTTGACGGAGTTGTATTCTCTGTAGGAGATGTGGAGACATATACACATACAGATCTCGGATATCACTCAGAGCATAAGTATAAAGTTCGTTCTAGAAATGCAGAAGGATATTCTGAATGGAGCGAAGAGAAGACGTTCCAGTCAGCAGAAGATCCGTGGAAAGATACACCGGCTCCGCAGACAATCACATGGACAGGCGGTCTGTACGGAAATCACAGTGCTGATTTGGCATTTGACAGAACGTTCCAGAAATCTGATGGTGGTTTCCATTCAGATGGAAATGCAATCGGACAGACTCTTACTGTAGATTACGGAAAAGCATATGAAATTGATAAGATTGAGTATTATCCGCGTGATGATGCAGGCAATGGAACTGTTGAGGAAATGAAATTAGAGACAAGTCTCGATGGTGTACATTGGTCAGAGGCAAAAACATACAAATGGGCAGTAAATAAAGATATGAAGTTGATGGATAAGCTGGATTGCGGAGCGCGCTATATCCGGTTTACACCACTTAAAGCGCTCGGTAATTTCTTCTCGGCAAGTGAGATTAAAGTATATAAGAAAGAAAACACAGGGGCGTTTGCTGTCGGAAGTACCAATAAGGCTGAGGCGGTTACGGATGCTGATTATACAAATATGAAAAATTATCTTGGTGTATGTGAAAAAGATAAGTTGTTTGCAGATCAGATCAAGAGCCGTTACGGCGATATTAACATGAACAATATCTATGATGTTTATGATTACGCATTCACAATGTTCCAGTTAGATGGCGGAACGAAGAAGACGGATAGTGTTTCGGGAGAAGCTATGCTTCTTGCAAGCAGCGACAGCGTGAAGAAAGGCGAGACGTTTACAATCGACGTTTACGCGCAGAATGTAGCAGGACTTAATGCATTCGGACAGGTAATTAATTATGATAATAGCAAAGTGCAATATGTTTCTTGTGAAGTATCACCTCTTCTTGCTCAGATGGAAAATCTGACGGCTAATAAAGAGTATGATGACAGAGCATATGTAAACCTTGCATTTGCAAACCGTGGAGACAAAGAACTTTATGCCGGAAGTGACGTGCTTGCTACAATTACAATGAAGGCAAAAGAAAACATCTCTACAACAGATGCGAAAGTGATCGACCTTTCTAAAGTAACATTGATCGGACCGAACTACAGTACGATCGAATCAAAGGTTGATACGAATATTGAAATCCCGGACGTGCGGCAACAGAGAAGAAGTTTGGACAGTCAGACTTTGATATCACAATGACAAATGAAAAACTTCCGACAGATGATCCGGAAAATCCGAACGTAAATAAACTGATCCAGCAGGCAAATTACAATGGATTGTTTGATGGGAAATTTACTCGTGATTTTGAGTTTAAATGGGACATTCCGGCTAACCAAGTAGATGGAAAACTTCCGGATTACATTATCCTTCCTACAACAATGCACCTTGCATTAAAGAATCCGGAGGCGTTGAACAAAGTAGTCGTATCCAACGCAAATGAAGGAAACGGTTATTTGCACAAAGTATCTGCAAAACTGATCTATACAGATGATACGTCATCAGACGAGATTAAGTTTGAATCAAAACAGGAGAAATATACATTTGAATTTACAGGTGATAAGGCAGTAAAAGAAGTTCAGATTACATTCTTAGATGCAAAATCAACAAGTGCTGTGAAGAACATGCTCACACTTGCAGAACTTGAACTGTCAAATCTTTCTAACACACCGGTTACAGGAATTACTGTAGATCCGAATAACGCGACAGAGATGTATGTCGGAACACTGGCAGACATTAATGCGGTAGTTCAGCCGGACAATGCAACAAACAAATTCTTCACAGTAGAAGTTCCAATCAAGATGTTGTGAAGATCCTTACACTGGCAGATGAGAACGGCCATCCGACCTACAAAGCAAGAGCAATGAAGGAAGGAAAGAGCACAATCACACTGACAGCGGCAGGCAATAAAGATGCGAAAGCAACTTATGAAATTACAGTAAAAGCAGGCGTTGATATCTCAGGCTTAAACGAAGCGCTTGCGAAAGCTCGTACATATCAGGCATCTGCTTACACAGAAGAAGTTATGGACAGCTTACAGCAGCAGTAAATGCAGCTACAGAATTACTTAAGGGCGAATATACGAAGAATCAGGTACTTGAAGCACAGATGGCAATTTATACGGCAATCGACGGACTTACATTCCGTCCGCTTGATGAGACAAAACTGCTTGATGCAAAAGCAGAAGGATTCACAGTGACGGCAACAAGCGAATGTGATCCTGATAAACTTGAGGATGGACTTGCAACAAACGTACTTGACGGAAAAGAGGATAATTACTGGCATACAGAGTACAACAAAGATGTATTGCCGCAGAGCCTCAATTTTGATCTCGGCGGACTTTACAACTTGACAGACATTACATTCCTTGCACGTCAGGGAGTAACGAACGGTGATATCCTGAAAGCGCAGATCTTTGTAGGAAGCGCCAAAGACGATATGAAATCTGTCGGAACATATGAGTTCGATGAAGAAGGCAATGTTCTTGTAAACAGAGATCAGTATCAGCAGATTGCTTTTGATGCGAAAGATGTAAGATATGTAGAGTTCAAAGTTCTTGAAGCAGGAGCACAGGATAAATTCGCAAGTATGGCAGAGATCCGTTTCTACGGAGAGAGAACGACAGCAGCTCTGAAAGCTCTCTATGACAGCTATGTGGCAGAAAACTTGAATAAAGCAGACTACACAGCAGACTCATGGGCAGTATACGAAGCGAAGATGAATGAAGCGAAAGCTCTCATCGAAGCAAAAGATACAACAAACGCAGCAGCAGGCGAAGCTTTGACAGCATTGCAGACAGCGCATGACAGACTTGTGAAACTTAATCCAGATCCGCAGCCGGGCGATGTAGATAAGAGTGGACTGACGACTCTTTATAATCAGTACAAAGACACCAAAGCAGACGGATATACAGCAGAAAGCTGGACAGCATTCAATGAAGCTCTTATGAAGCACAGAGTGTTCTTGCAAATCCGAATGCAACACAGGATGAAGTAAATGCAGCAAAAGAAGCATTGCAGACAGCTTATGACGGTCTTGTAAAAGACACAACTCCTGATCCGAACCCGAACCCGAATCCGGATGGAAACGGCGGTAGTGGCGGAAACAGCGGAAGCAATGGAAACAGTGGAAACAGTGGAAATAGCGGAAGCAATGGAAGCAACGGAAACGGTGGCAATGCAGCTGTTGTTACAGGTGACAGCGCAAACATCGCAGGATATTTGATGGCGCTTGTGGCAGCGGGCGGAATCGCTGTAGTAACATTCTTTAGAAGAAAAAGAGTGAAATAAAAATATCTGATTCGTAAGATGAAGATATATGAAACAAAAAAAGGCGGTGCGCGTGAGGCACCGCCTTTTTGTGCGACGAGTTAAAATTCGGGATTGCAGGAGAAGAGATTTTTCCAAACAGGAAGATCGGATTTATGAGAGATGGAGTTTCAAATCTGAAATTCCATCTCTTTTCCGGTTTTGGGATGATGAAATGTTAGCTTGTAAGCGCAGAGATGAAGTTGTCCTGCCTGAAATCGTTTTGTCGAAGATTGTACGGAATTCATATGATCGGTGATTTCTTTGCCATATTTTCGATCGCCTATAAGGGGGTGTCCGAAATATGCCATTTGCACACGAATCTGATGATGTCTGCCTGTGTCAAGATGGATTTCTATTAAGGCAGAAGATTCATTTTGCAATGGCGGCTGCCTGTGGTTTCGGGACGTGTGTTTTGGCGTGTCAGTCGATTTGGAATCGGTAAATTTTTCGTTTCCGGGCGCACCGTATGTTTCTATTGTTCTGTAGTGAAGTCTGGCAAGTTTTGCTCCCGGAGTCGTTTTCGTACAGACTGCGGAACTGTTTGTACGGGTATCTTTGACGAGATAGTTTTCAAGAGAGCCTTCCTGCGGTTCGGGAATGCCTGATATTACTGCAAGATAATATTTCCCAAATTCTTGGGAAGTGAGCTGGCGGTTTAGTTCCTTTGCGGCGGCAGGTGTTTTTGCAAAGACGAGAATCCCTTCTACAGGCTGGTCGAGGCGATGAATGATCGCAAGATACGGTTCGCCTGATTTTGCCCGGTGAAATTTACGTGAAGAAAAAAGATGGTTTTTGAGCAGGCTTTCCATGTCGGAAGTTCCGATATGACTGCTCTGAGTCGGCGTTCCTGCGGGTTTATGGCAGACGATGATCTGCTCGTCTTCGTATATAATAAGCGGGGATGCATTTTTTATCATTTGTCTTATTTTCGCTCCTTCGTATTATTGACTTTTCAATGTGTTACGGCTAAACTGATTATCATATAAAAGAATTTTCAGGTCAACCCTTTAAGGAGGAAATTCATGATAAATAATGAGTGGGAAAGATCGTTGGATGAATTGAATCGGACGATTCAGGACGCTATCGATCATCAAAATTACGGACGGTTAAATCAGAATGTGACGGATACGATCGGACGTGCGATGGAAGGACTCTCCAGAGGACTAAGAAACGGAATCCGTTACGGAAGTGATGCGATGAATGCCGCTGCGGATAATTTTGCACAGAGGCAGAGACAAGCGGGAAACACACCGCCGTTTCATAATCAGGGAACAGGATCTGCAGGTGGTTTCACGCAGAATCAGGGAGCGGGCTCAGCAGGCGGATTTACACAGAATCAGAGGACAGGCGCAGCGGGCGGATTTACACATAATCAGGGAGCGGGCTCAGCAGGCGGCTTCGCGCAGGATCAAAGAACGGGAACAGCGGGGAATTCCGTGCACAGAGGCGGAATCCTTTATCTGAAGGGAACGGCAATAAAGGTCGGCGGTATCTTCCTCGCGATTACGGGATACCTTGGGATGATCGTTACTCTGATCATCGGTCTGATGCTTCTGTTGGGAAGTTCGGTAACAGGCTGGCAGATGGAGATAAATGTCATGGCGGCTTTGATGGGCGGTTTTTCTGTTGCGTTTGCGTGATGGGAATTATCGGAACATCGAATGCGTGTACGGTGAGCCGTTTTGGAAAATATGTGAAAATGATCGGAAACAGGGAATATTGTGACGTAAAAGAATTTGCACAGCAGAGCGGACGTTCTGTGAAAGCAGTTGTGAAAGATTTGAAAAAGATGATTAAAAAAGGCTGGTTTCGGCAAGGTCATCTTGATGAGCAGGAAACATGTCTTATGACGAGCAACGAAGCTTATCGCCAATACACGGCGCTTATGGAAAGAACGCGTCGGGAAAAACAGGAAAAAGAAGAGCGGGCAGCGAAGGAACAGGAAGAGTTTTCCAGACTTTCTCCGGAAGTCCAGAAGATCATCGAAGCAGGCGACGAATATGTGAGGGCGATCAAAGCGGCGAATGACGCAATACCCGGAGAAGAAATTTCGGAGAAAATCGCCCGTATGGAAATGCTTGTAGACAGGATATTTGACCGGGTCGAGCAGAAACCCGATACGGTCAGTGATATCCGAAAATTAATGGATTATTATCTTCCGATGACGATGAAACTGCTGCAGGCGTATGAAGATTTGGATGCACAGCCTGTACAGGGAGAAAATATTATTTCTTCCAAAATAGAGATCGAAAAGACGATTGACACTCTTAATGTGGCGTTTGAAAAGTTGTTGGACGATCTTTTTCAGGATACGGCGTGGGACGTGTCGTCGGATATATCGGTTCTGAATACGATGCTGGCACAGGAAGGACTTACGGAAGACGAGATCAGAAAGTAAAAGCGCGCAGCGAGTGGAGAAGATAAGATAGAAAAGATGTTCGCAGCGAGTAAAGAAGATAAAATAGAAGCTCGGGGAATGATGAGTGAAGATAAGTAAGATAGGGCTGAAGAAAGAAATGGAAAAGGAGATTAAAGAAATGGGAACAGAATTTAAGGACTTAGACACCACTCCGACATTGACGTTAGATCCGTTTCAGGCGGCGGATAAAAAGGAAACTCCGGCCGTGCAGCAGGTAGAAGAACCGGTGCTGGACGACAGCATTTTGACAGAAGAAGAGCGTCAGACGGTCGAGGCATTTGCAAAGCAGATCGACTTGACGAATTCATCGCTGATCCTTCAGTACGGAGCGGGAACGCAGAAGAAGATGGCGGATTTCTCCGAATCGGCGTTGGATAATGTGAAATCTCAAGATCTCGGCGAGGTGGGGGATCTCCTTACCGGCGTTGTGACGCAGTTGAAAAGTTTTGATGAAGATGAAGAAGAAAAAGGCTTTTTCGGCATTTTTAAGAAAGCGTCGAACAAAATTGATTCTATGAAAGCGAAATACGCAAAAGCCGAGACGAATGTAAATGAGATTATCAAGGCGCTGGAGAAGCATCAGGTACAGCTTATGAAGGATACAGCGCTTCTTGATAAGATGTACGAACTGAATCTGACATATTTTAAGGAATTGTCGATGTATATTCTTGCGGGAAAGAAGAAACTTGCGGAAGTGAAAAGAACACAGCTTGCGGATCTGATGAGCAGGGCGCAGGCATCAGGACTGCCGGAAGATGCGCAGGCGGCGAAAGATTTGGATGAGATGTGCATTCGGTTTGAGAAGAAGATCCATGATCTTGAACTGACAAGAATGATTTCTATTCAGACTGCGCCTCAGATTCGGCTCGTTCAGAATAATGATACAATGATGGTTGAAAAGATCCAGTCTACAATCGTAAATACGATTCCTCTTTGGAAGAGTCAGATGGTTCTTGCGCTTGGGGTAGAACATTCGACGCAGGCAGCGGAAGCGCAGCGGCGTGTTACGGATGTGACGAATGAGCTTTTGAAGAAAAATGCAGAGAAACTGAAGATCGCAACGACGGAAACGGCTCGGCAGTCCGAGCGGGGAATCGTGGATATGGATACGCTCAAAGCAACGAACGAGTCTCTGATCTCTACGCTTGATGAAGTAATGGCAATCCAGCGTGAAGGCAGGGAAAAACGTCAGGCTGCGGAGGCGGAACTTCGCAATATGGAGCAGGAATTAAAAGGAAAGCTTTTGCAGCTTCACGGATAATGTTTGGGATAAGGTCTTAGATGCACGTTTAGGATGGTATTTTCGGAATGAATACTTGGAACGGCGGTTTCGGTTGACATTCTGCCGGATTTTGGGTAAAATCACAGATGCAAACAGGCGAGGAAAGAGAATAGTATATGTGTGGAATGCATCAGAGAGAAGGCGGTTGGTGAAAGCCTTTGCAGGAACACATTGAACCGGCTCCGGAGCTCTGTATGAAAATACAGCGTATATCTGCGTTAAAGATAAAAGAGAGAACAACGGCAGGCAGGACGTCTGCGGTGTTAATAAGGGTGGTACCGCCGAGATGCTCGGTCCCTTGTGGGGAAGAGCGTCCCGGCGTTTTTATATAGGCGCATATAGGAAATGAGACGCTTTTCCGGCAGAGAAGTTTTGGCGCTATCCGGGAATCTGCCGCGTTACCGGAAATTTTTACGATCCGGGAGAAACGGGCAAAACGGAAGAAACGGTCGAAACGGTCGAAACGGTCGATTCGGACGGATATGGCTAAACTGCTGCGCTATGGAAGCGATGGAAGAAAAGTCGGAACAAAAGATAAAAAGTTCCGAAAATGATTTGGGAAATGAGGTAAGAAAATGGCGAAAGAAAAGAAACTTGTACAGTCGATCACATCGAGAGACGAAGATTTTGCACAGTGGTATACAGATGTTGTGCGGGAAGCAAAATTATGTGATTATTCAGGCGTAAAGGGATGTCTGAACTATCTTCCGAACGGATATGCAATATGGGAAAATATTCAGTCGGATCTTGATAAACGTTTTAAAGACACAGGTGTGGAAAACGTATATCTTCCGGTTTTGATCCCGGAAAGCCTTTTGCAGAAAGAAAAAGACCACATCGAAGGGTTCGCGCCTGAAGTAGCGTGGGTAACACACGGCGGAGCGGAGCCGCTTCAGGAGAGATTCTGTATCCGTCCGACATCTGAGACATTGTTCTGTGACGTGTGGAGCAAGACGGTTCAGTCTTACAGAGACCTTCCGAAAGTATGGAATCAGTGGTGCTCGGTTCTTCGTTGGGAGAAAACGACAAGACCGTTCCTTCGTTCAAGGGAATTCCTCTGGCAGGAAGGTCATACGATTCATGCGACATATGAAGAAGCGGAAGAACGTACAAAATTAATGTGGAAAGTATATAAAGACTTTGTAGAAGAAAATCTTGCGATTCCGGTTGTTGCCGGAAGAAAAACAGAAAGTGAAAAATTTGCGGGAGCGCAGGACACTTATACGATTGAAGCACTGATGCACGACGGTCAGGCTTTACAGTCGGCGACAAGCCATTTCTTCGGAAATTCTTTCCCGGATGCATTTGACATTAAGTATGCAGATAAAAATAATGAACTGCACAGTGTGTACGAGACATCATGGGGATTATCCACCCGAATCATCGGTGCGATCATCATGGTTCACGGCGATGACAGCGGTCTTGTACTTCCGCCGAGAATCGCTCCGGTACAGACAAGAGTTATTCCGATCGCGCAGCATAAAGAAGGTGTTCTCGATAAGGCAAATGAACTTCTTGACGCTCTTAATAAAGCCGGATATCGCGCGAAGATCGATGATTCCGAAAAGAGTCCGGGATGGAAATTCAGTGAGCAGGAGATGCTCGGAATCCCGACTCGTATCGAGATCGGACCAAAAGATATCGAAAACGGTCAGGTTGTTGTTGTGCGCAGAGATACAAGAGAGAAGATCGTTGTGGCAATCGATGAGATTACAACGAAACTCGGTGAAATCCTTGAGACGATCCAGGCAGACCTTTATGCGAAAGCAAAAGCGTTCCTTGATGACCACATCAGTTCTGCGGTGACTATGGATGAGATGAAAGATGCGGTTTCCGAAAAGAAAGGTTTCGTAAAGGCAATGTGGTGTGGAGACGAAGCTTGTGAGGATGAGATTAAAGCACAGACAGGCGGAGTGACATCACGATGCATTCCTATGGAAGAAGAACATCTGTCTGATGTATGCGTCTGCTGTGGAAAACCTGCGAAACATATGGTTTACTGGGGAAGAGCATACTAAAATACATTATTTGTAAATGGGCAGTTTAAAACAGGAGTGGATTTCTTCGCTTTTGGAAGAAATACGTTCTGTTTTACAGCGCTGCTTCTCGATAAATAATATAGAAGAAATAAGATAGTGTTGTACAAAAAGGCTATAATCGTTTTGGAAAATGAACGACTATAGCCTTTTTTGAAATCCTAAATATGCAAAATGACGAAAATGGGGGGATGATAATGACAATTTTGTTTAAATGTGATAAGGTTATAAGGTCTATGAAAAATAAAATTGTGAAAAAAGGGGAAAGGAAAAGTATGAAAAAGAGAAAGTATCTGGCATTGTTATTAGCTGCCGGAATGATCGCACAGACAGCTCTTTCGACCGGCGGAGTTGTGCAGGTTCAGGCTGCCGAAGACACATACGTTAAAACAGATGAGCTGACAGACAACGATACGGCGGCACCGAAGAAGGATAGTGTTATACCGTCAAAGAATCAGTATGAGTATCAGAAACAGGAACTGGCGGCTTTTTTGTCATTTTGGAATGAATACATATACCGGAAGCGAGTGGGGGAACGGAAAAGAAAATCCGAATCAGTTCAGCTGACAAATGATTTTGATGAAGAAACTTATGTAAAAGCGATTCATGACGCAGGGTTTAAGAAACTGATCATTACGGCAAAGCATCATGACGGTTTCTGCATATGGCCAAGTGAAATGACGACACATGATACCGAAACGGCAGGTTATGAAGGCGACGTTTTAGAAGAACTTTCCAGAGCGTGTACAAAATATAATATTGACATGGGACTGTATCTTTCCCCGTGGGATGTAAATAGTGAATATTATGGTTACAAAGATAAGGATGGAAAAAAACTTGTCGGAGCTGACGGACAGCCGTTGAATGGAAAAACATGGGATCAGGTAAAACAAGAAGACGCTCTTGATTATAACGAATACTATGATAATCAGTTGAAAGAGATTCTTGGAAATGATAAGTACGGAAACAACGGTCATTTTAAAGAAGTTTGGATGGACGGCGCAAAAGATACGAACGACAAGAGCAATGCGCAGGATTATGATTTCCAGAGATGGTTTAAGACAATTCAGCAATACGAGGGAAAAGCAAGCGGAAAGTACGAGGATGATTGCCTTCTTTTCGGCGCGGAATCTTATACAACTGTAAGATGGATCGGAAATGAGAGAGGATATGCGGCTGAAGAAACGTGGGCAAAGTCAACAATCGACAGAGAGAATAATACGATCAATAGTAACAGTAGAGACGGATATACGAAAGGATTTCCGAATGGAAATCAGTGACTGTGCCGGAGGCGGATACAAAGATTACGTCAGGCTGGTTCTGGGGAGAAAGCAAGAAAACGCCTCTTTCGATGGAGCAGCTTGCAGGTATTTATTTCGGATCGGTTGGACACAACGCTACATTGTTACTGAATGTTCCCCCGAATAAACAAGGAACGGTAGATGCGGATATTCTTGCTCGTGTGGCAGAGTTCGGAAAAGCAGTTCAAAATACGTTTGATAAGAACTTGGCTGAAAAAGCGTCTGTTTCTGCGACAGAAGTAAGAGGAAACTCAAAGAAATATTCACCGGAGAATCTGCTCGACGGAAATGATGAGACTTATTGGACAGTAGGAGACGGTACGACAAGCGGAAAAGTATTGATCGATTTGGGAGAATCCAAAAAGTTCGATGTTGTGTCGATAGAAGAGGCAATCCAGTTTGGACAGCGTATCGGATCTTTCAAAGTAGAATATAAAAACGGTAATGGAGAATGGAAGACGTTTGACCAGGGAACAACGATCGGAGCAAAACGTCTCTGTCGTAAAAAAGCTGTAAAAGCGGATAAGCTTCGTATTACAGTTACTGCTCATAACCAGGCGGAAAATAAAGTTCCGATATTAAGCGAGATTGGCGTATATGAGGCTGCGGAAGGATTTGAACTTGGAACGGGTATCCCGTCAGGTCTGCAGACGAAAGATGACCGTGGATTACGCTTAGCAGCGGATGGCATCAGGAAACGAACGATCAGATGATAGAAGGAACGGGTATCTGGATCAACGGAAACGGAAATGGGGCGAATGCGCCATATGCGGAGACGAAGTTTAAAGGTACGAAGGCATGGGTTATCGGTACGATCGATCAAAAACACGGTCCGGCAGATGTATATATTGACGGGAAGAAAGTTGCATCGATTAATACATATTCTGCAACAAGAAAGTTGGGACAGATTTATATGAAACGAATACGTTAGAAGACAAAGAGCATACTCTTAAGATTGTAAATACAGGGTCTAATACTCAGGCTGTAGGATTAGATGCAGTTGCGTATCTTGATAACGGTGGAAAGGGAATGGTAGAACTTGAAAAAGATGCCTATCGAGTGAATGAAGATACAAAATACCCAATTAAGCTGAAACGCGTCGGAGGTACGAACGGTGAATTGACAGTGCAGTTTGAGGTTGCTCCGGGAAGCGCATATCAGAAGCATTTTGATGCTGATGGAAATATGACAGTAACATTTAAGGATGGACAGGAAGAGGCAGAAGCATTTGTCACAACGAAGCGTGTGAAGGAAAAAGAAGGTGACGTTTATTTTTCTGCTTATTTAAGCGCTCCGACAGAAGATGTTCTTCTGGGATTCATTACAAAAGCAAAGATTACGATTGCAGATACAGAATCTTATGACAAGCAGGAACTTCTTGGCAAGATCAAAGAAACAGAGAAAGCGGGATATCAGGAATCACTTTATACAACAGCAAGTTATAAAAATTATGTAGATGCATTAAAAGCAGCCAAAGAAGCGGCAAAGAAAGCAAACTTGACTCAGGAAGAAGCTGCAAAAGCATGTGCGGCTCTTGATGCGGCAATCGCAAGTTTGACAAAACGAAGTACATTCAGTGAAACAGACAGACTGCAGTTCCCTAAAGTAAAAGGACGTAGTACGACTGTAGAAGCGGAATATTTTGTATTAGATTCGTCTAAAGCTGAAAAAGGTAAAGAGGTTCGCATTCAGCCGGATACAGGTGCAAGTAATGGGGCAAAAGTAGGATGGTTTGAAAAAGGTAATGTGATAAAAGCGCCATTCCATGCTGAAAAAGAAGGAAAATATACAGTAACTGTGACATACCAAAGTGGAAGAGATTCTGGCAATCCGAATAAAATTAACTGGGGTGGAACGAATGTAGACAGCGGTTCGGTCAATGTAGTAGGAAAGAATACACAGAATCCTGTTTTTGAAGAGAAGTCATTTGACATTAATGTGACAAAAGCAGGTGATGGTGAGTTAGTGCTTACTGCAGATGCAAGTTCGTCTCCTAATATTGACAAGTTTGTTATCACAGCGAAAGAAGTTTCTGCTGCAACATATAAGATTACGGCGACAGCAGGAGAGCATGGTAAGATTGAAGGCGTTACAGGTACGGAAGTGACAGTAGAAGAAGGCGCGAGCCATACGTTCAAGTTTGTACCGGATGAAAATTATGCGGTAAAAGATGTTATCGTAGACGGCAACTCGATTGGCGCGGTAGATTCTTATACATTTGATGATGTGACGGCAAATGGCCATACGATTGAAGTACAGTTTGAAAAGGCAGTTTATGCAGAAGATAACCGATTTGTATTCCCAACGGATGGTAATACAAAAACAGCTGAGGCAGAGAGATTTGAGATTCATGATGTAAAAGATCCGACAGATGGTGAATGGCATTGCGGAGTAACTGCGAAAGACTGGGCAAGTGGCGGAAAGATTGTAAATGCGATGAATAAAGGGGATACGATTACCCTTTACTATGATGCACCGCAGACAGGCGAATATACAGTGACGGTATATTATAGAAGCGGAAATCCGCAGAATGGTCTTACATGGGCTGAAAAAGATGGAAAATCAAATCAGGAAATGTGACAGCAGGAGCAGGAGATAGTGCAGCGGCAACACATACGACAGAGTTTACACTGAATGTAGAGACGGCAGGTCCGGGATGTCTTGTATTCACAGCACCGGATGCGAAAGCTCCGCAGTTGGATAAATTCGATATCAAGAGTCCGGGAACACCGGTTCCTCCGATTTCTGCAGTAGAGCTTGAAGCGGCAGTTGAGGCTGCTAAGGGATTAGATCTGAATGATTACAAAGATGACGATGCCAAAACTGCATTTACTGCAAAACTGGCAGAGGCGGAAAAACTTCTTGCAGACATTGCCGGCGGAAGCTTTGCGGGAACACAGGACGAGGTGAATCAGATGGCAAAAGAGCTGAAAGCTGCACAGGATGCTTTGAATGAAAAAGAGCAGACTCCTCAGGTGAATAAAGATACGCTTAAGGAGGCAATCGGCAAGGCGGAAGCGCTTGATCTGACACAGTATAAAGAAGAAGGTAAGGCAGAGTTTAATGCGGCTCTTCAAAATGCAAAGGCTGTTCTTGAAAAAGCAGATGCAGATCAGGATGAAATCGATCAGGCAACGCTTGCATTGAATACGGCAATCCAGAATCTGAAACCGGTCGACGGCGGAAGCGGCGATGGAAACGGTGAAGGAAACGGAAATGGAAGCACAGGCGGAAACGGAAACGGCAGTGGAAGCACAGGCGGAAGCGGAAACGGTAGTGGAAACGCAGGCGGAAATGGAAGTACAGGAGGCAGCGGCACAGGAAATTCGGCAGTGCAGACAGGCGACAGCTCAAACCTGTTTGTATATGCGGGAACATTACTCCTTGCAGCGGCAGCGTTCGTATTCGGATTCAGAAGAAGAAATCAGGAAAAATAATTCTGATGCCGAAGGCATTCGGACAGTCTGAATAAAGAGATAACAGAGACGGGAAAGTTATGGATTATCTGAGAAGATATGATATTGACAGTGCAACAGCACGAAAAGATATAAGAAGTTTTACAGAAACCCTTGAAAAAAATGGTATTTTGGAACGGTGAATGATGGAAAAAGAAAAAGATATCGGATTGCAGATGCGGAAATTGAAATTGCATTTACAGAAAATTATACAGAAATAATATGCCGGGATTATGAAGTGAAGGCAGAGGGCAAACCAGATTTTGTAATTGAAGTTACAGACGAGGAAGTTGAAAGAGAAAAAAAGAAAAGTGAACCGGGGGCATCAAAAGGAATTATTGAGTCATTGGCAATTTACAGAAAATTGTGTGAAAAAATACTGGACAGAAATTGTGTCCTGTTTCATTGCTCTGCTGTTGCTGTGGATGGAAAAGCATACTTGTTTACGGCTGCAAGCGGAACAGGAAAATCCACGCATACAAGGATGTGGAGACAGCATTTCGGCGGCAGGGCAGTGATGGTTAATGACGATAAACCGATTCTTCGGATAAAAGATGATGGAATTTATGTATGTGGAACTCCGTGGTGCGGGAAGCATGGATTGCAGACAAACGTGGAAGTGCCGGTGCAGGGGATCTGTATTTTGAGAAGAGGAGAAGAAAATATGATCAGAAAAAATTTCTGCAATAGATGGATATCCGGATCTGTATAAGCAGACTTACCGTCCCGGTGAAAAGGACAAGATGTTAAAGACACTTTCGATGATTAAACAGATGGCAGAAAGACTTCCGCTATATGAGATGCATTGTACGATATCGGAGGAGGCAGCAGTTATGGCATGGGAGAGGATGAAGCCATAAGAACGACCTGTAATGAAATAAAATGATGTCGGGGTCAAAAGCCCCCGACTTTGATGCCTACGGATTGCTCCGTGCTACGCACTCCCACAATCCTACCAATATTCGCATATCGTGGGATTATCATCCACTTTTATGCTCATAGCAGGGCGGGTTCTAAGGTCTTTCACCCACCTATGAGCAAGCTCATGTGGGCTTAGACCTTTTGACCCTGGCATCTCAATATTTTGATAAGCATGAAAAAGTTTTGAGAAAAGAGACCAGCTATGAAAAGTCAACCATAAATTAGCAAAAAATTTCTTTTTCATATCGGTGGTAAAAAAGGGTAACTTTAATAGAGCTCCCTTAGGGTGCTTTTTCAAAATCTATCGATATAGGTATAC
>ENA-OQJH01000417-OQJH01000417.1-human-gut-metagenome-genome-assembly--contig:-NODE-417-length-23997-cov-2.196230_pt1 | contig 23997 bp, 30 predicted proteins | sample MGYA00242597_ERZ504763 | MGnify/ENA primary metagenome ERZ504763 (study PRJEB26092, sample SAMD00036359) | human gut metagenome | host: Homo sapiens | study: EMG produced TPA metagenomics assembly of...
TTTTATTTGCTTTTTATTGAATCTTGTTATAATGATTAAATAGATTTCACAAATCGAAATCATATAAAGGAAATATTCCGAATAACCAAAAAGGAGTTGTGTTACTTGAATTTATCACAAATCGCACGTTTACAAGCTTTAAAAAAACATCTGGAAACTTTTCGTAAAAATCACCCGAAATTTCCTTCTTTTTTGAACGCGGTGTCTCATAACGCTTTGGAAGAAGGCACAGTGATCGAAATCAGCGTCACATCGCCTTCCGATAAAAATTATGTTACAAACATAAAATTGAGGCAAGATGATCTGGACTTTCTTCGCGAACTGCAGTCTCTGAATTCCAAATCATAATTTCCCGGCGAAGGGCCGCACATCAGCAAAAACCGGAAGCGCCAAAAGGCACATTCCGGTTTTTTGTTTTATCTGTTTTATTTATTTCGCTATTTTCAGATTTTCATACCGTTTCTCGATAAACTGATCCGGGAAATACTCATCTAACTTTTCAGCGATAATCCCGTTTCCTTCTTTTCCTTCCTGACGTTCTCCGTAACGCGCCAAAGCGGCAAATGACAGCGCCATATCCGCCGTCAGAACAACAAGCAGCAAGGAGCAGATGATACGTCCCGCCTTTTTCGGCAATCGTTCGATCTGTCTTGACAAAAACGGGTAAACCGCTTTCATCCAGATAACGGCGGCAAATCCCCAGAAGAAACAATACAACAGGTTAATTCTTCCTCCCAGATTAAACGGGATCTTACTATAATCCCAGAACACTGTTCCAAAGGCAATCTCCGTAAAAACACTGCATATGTATTCATATGCGCCCCCGAGTATTGTTCCGAAAAGGAATATAAACCAATTACTCTTATCACGGTATCTATATAAAATCCATGTCAGAAGCGCACATGCAATTCCCCACACGATACTGAACTGACCAAACACAAGACTGCTGCGGCTCATAAGACGCCCGGTTGTAATAAGGCAGAATATCGTCTCTACTATATCCCGATAAATGCTCCGATGATAAACAGACTCGCCAGTTTAAAAAATCCGCATCCTTCCGCAAATTTTTCTTCCTGTTCAGCATCTTTTTCAGTCTCAATATTCGGAAATGCCTTTACCAGTCTTTTCTGGATCCGTTTTGTCAGAGCGTTTTCAAGAAATTTAGACGTTTTCTGCAGCTCTTCCGTAATCTGCTCGATCCGACCTTTCTTTCTTTTCAATTCAAGAACCGCAATTCCCGAACCGAGACCATCCGCAATAAGCAGGCCTAAAAGCACCCATAAGATCACTTCTCCGATCAAACGGGGTATCAATATTGACAAGAACCGCAAAAAACGGATTCAGGAAGTAGATCATCAGTACACTGCACACGCCCCATAAAGCAGATACCCGCAGACAAATGTAACCGTCCAGATGAAATTTCTGATCTGAATAATCCCACCACTTTTTATGCAGTATCTTTTCCATCAGCCTTCCCGTAATATATTCTACGAACGAAGTAACGATCATTCCGCCGATAAAAAGAAAGATCAGATTTTCTTTTAATTCCGGCAAAAACACCGCCACCGCCACCGCTCCCGTTCCGTAGATCGGGCAGAGCGGTCCCGCGATAAATCCCCTGTTGACAAACTTGTGCCTGTTAACCGCCGCAACGATGACCTCGCCGCACCATCCGATAATGAATAAATAAAAAAGATCCATGCCAGTTCATATATTGTGTTTACCATATTTTCTCTTTTGAATTCCTTTCCCGCACATCTTTTTTTGCAAAGACGCAGTTTCAGATGCACCTTCGATAAAAATAATCCCCCCGGACACGGTTTTATACGAGACACTCACTCCTGCCCGGGAGGCGCCGCTTTATGTGATGCGTTCTTTTCTATCCGAGCACATCTTTATACAGGGCATGTTTTTCCAATGCTCCGTGATTTTGACCATATCGGACAGATCTCCGATCATGATAACGCCTGCAAGGCGGTTGTTTAAAAAGTAATATTTACTGTATCTTCCTTTTCCCATATCTTTAAATTCTGCCGTCTTATAAAGCAGATTCGGATTTTTCCCGTTATCTCCGGCTGCGAAAAGAGCCGTGTTCATCCCATGGAATGTCAATGTCGGAGCTGTCGCCGCATACTCAATCTGATCCCCTGCCGCATTTGCGCCCGCGATACGTCCCTGTTCGGAAGCCTCCGGCCAAACAGCATAGTTTGCCCCGTTAAATTCCGCACAGTCACCGCATGCATATACGTTCGGAACACTCGTTTCCATCCGTTCGTTCACTTTAACGGCACGGTCCGCATCAAGTCCGATCTCCTTAGCCAATGCTGTATTTGCACGCACTCCCGCCGATACAACGACAACTTCCGCAGGAATCACCTGACCGTCAGACAAGCGGACTCCCGATACATGTCCGTCTCCTTCCACTGCTTCCACGGAAACGCCCGTACTGATCTTCACACCGCTCTTTTCGGCGAACATCCTCAAAATGTCCGAAGCGTTCTCGTCAAGCTGACGTCCCATAAGAATCGGAGCAGCTTCTAACACTTGTACATCAATCCCCGCTTTTTTCAGTTCCCAGGCAGCTTCCAGACCAAGCACACGCCTCCGATCACAACCGCTTTCGCCGCATGTTCCATCATTTTTTCCAGTTTTTCCACATCTGCAAGGCGGCGGATCGCAACTACTTCCGGCAAAGAACTTCCTTCGATCGGAGGTATAAAGCACTCGCTTCCAAGTGCATAGATCAGTCTCGTGAAATGCACTTTCTCTCCGCTTTCAAGAATCACTTCTTTTTCATTTACATCGACAGACGCCACTTTCTTTCCTAACATTTGGAACACTTTGTTTTCTTCATACCATGACGATCTACGATCGCGATCTGATCCGCGCTCAATCCTGCCACGATCGACTTTGTCAGCATCGGACGGTTGTATGCCGGATACTCTTCATCAGAAATGATCGTAACAGCTCCCGTTTTATCACGTTCTTATCGCCTTGGCAGCGTTAAATCCTGCCGTTCCGTTTCCGAGGATAACATAATATTCTTCTGTATTATTCAAAACGGCGCTTTCTTCTGCTTCAACTTCTATAAAATTCTCTTTTCCGACTCCGCACACCGGACATATCTCGAGCGAAGAATCGAAAATTTCTCCGCAGACAAGACATTTCACAAGCGTTCTGGCGCCTTTTTTCTTCGGCTTTACAGGTTCTTTGTTCTGCACGATGCACCCGAACTGATATCCGTACTCATAAGCGCTCACAAGATCCGCTTCCGATGGTTTAAACCGAACGCGGAATCCTTCCGATACTTTCATTTTCAGTTGTTTCAGACGCTGCGTAATATTCGGCACTCCTTCTCCGCTCCAACCGTAGCTTCCGAATGCGCCGGCATATTTTCCTCCGTGAGTAGCCGGAAACATTGCAAGTGTAAGATCCCATATCGGCTTGAGCGCTTCTCCGACAATCGTAGGAGTTCCAAGCAATATTCCGTCCGCAAACAAAAGTTCTTCGTTCACTTTCTCTGCGTCTGCCTCAACCATGTCATAAGACCTGACGTCGATATCGCCGCTGTCTTTGACTCCTTCCGCGATTTTTTCCGCAAGCATCTTCGTGTAGCCATATGCGCTCACATACGGGATAATAACTGTTTTTTTCTCATTCGGATTGACCACTGTCGACCATTCTCTGTATTGCTTCATAACCTGTCTGATCCGATCTCCTACGAGAACCGGTCCATGCCCGTACAGATCATGGAAATATCCATTGTTTCAACACGGTCGAGAGCTTTAAGCATAAAAGGTTTGAACGGTCCGATAATGCAGTCATAATAATATTTCAAAGCACTTTGATAATCCGCCTCATTTTTAATCTCACTTGATACGACTTCCGGGAGACAGTAATGTGCACCGAAAGAATCACATGTTACAAGAATCTGTTCTTCCTCAATAAAAGTGTACATCGTATCCGGCCAATGAAGATTCGGAACAAACAAAAACTCAAGCGTCTTATTTCCGATCGTCATCTTCTCTTTATCCCTTGCCGGAATGCCGACAAAATCCCGGTTTACGATCTCTTTCAGGAAACCGAGCGCACATCCCGTAGCGATCACCTTCATCTGCGGACTATAATCGAGAAGGCGTTCTACGCTTCCGGCATGATCCGGCTCTGTATGACTTACAACAAGATAATCGATTTTCCGAATGTCGATCACTTCTTGAAGATGTTCCAAATATTCGTCAAAAAACTTCGCTTTTGCAGTCTCGAAAAGAACTGTTTTGTCCCCCGCCTTCATCACATAAGAATTATAAGTTGTACCGAATTCCGTATACATGATAATATCAAATACTCTGAGTTGATCGTCAATAATACCTGTCCAATAAAAATCATCTCTTAATTTCAAACTTTTCATTTTCTGCCTCCTCTTTTTCTTTTTTATGAAACTCCGTTTTTCTTGCAAATATCCGCCAGACAGCACTTCTCGCAGTACGGCTTTGTCCTTGCCGTACACACATCCCGCCCGTGGAAGACAAGCCTGTGACAGAAATCGCTTCCCTCCTGAGGAGGAATGATCTTCCACAATGCCATCTCGACCTTTTTCGGTTCTTTTATCCCATCTACGAGTCCGATCCGGTTTACAAGCCGGATACAATGCGTATCTGTCACAATCGCAGGTTTCCCGAACACATCACCCATGATAAGGTTTGCGCTTTTTCTTCCGACTCCCGGAAGTTTCATCAGCGCGTCAAAATCATCCGGCACTTTCCCTTCATACTCATCCCGGATCATCTTCATACAGCCGCTGATATCGCGCGCCTTGCTTCTGCCAAGACCGCACGGACGCACAATTTTCTCAATCTCATCTACATCCGCTTCCGCCAAAGCTTCCACTGTCGGATATTTTTCATATAACCCTTCCACCACTACATTGACACGGGCATCTGTACACTGTGCCGCAAGCCGCACACTGACAAGCAGTTTCCATGCCTGATCATAATCAAGCGTACAGCCGGCGGACGGATATTCTTTTTTCAGCCGCTCGATCACCTGTAACGCACGCTGCTTTTTTGTCATCTTTGGTATCCCTCCGCTATCACTTCTCATCCATATGTTTTCTCAGTTCGGCAAGAGCTTCTGAAAATCTTTTTGACACAGCCGTCGGATTGCCTTTCAAATGTCTTGCTGCACGGATATAGCTTCTGTCTGTTCTGTCGTGCATCTTCGTCATCTCCCGGGAAATATTTTTCTTGATCTTCGCATATTCTTCCCGTTTATCTTCGCCGATCAATTCGTCAACCTTTGATGTAAATTCTTCCTTCATCAACAGTTCCGCCCTCTCCGACAATCTTGCAAGAAGACGCTGTCTCTCTTCGCGCCTTGCATGAACACGCGCCAGATATTCTTCTTTGCGTGAATTGATTTGTTCGCGGCGTTTCTTCTTTTGAACTTTGATCTCTTCTTTGTATCCCTCTACCATTTCTTCTGCGCGCTGACGGTAACTGTCCATATGCTCTTCTGCCAGTTTTTTGTAATCTTCCGCCATTTCTTCCGCACGTCCGCGGTAATCCTCTACATGTTCTTCTACACGCCTGCGATAATCTTCTACAAACTCACCTGCGCGCTGTCGATAATCTTCCACAAACTCACCTGCGCGCTGTCGATAATCTTCCACAAATTCTTCAGAAGCGACTTTTAATTTCTCCTGTATCTTCCTGATCTGTTTTTTGCTTTCTTCAAGCTGTGCAAGAATCCGCTTCAGATCCATCGCATCATTAAACGACTGCGTCACATCGACCGCCGCCGCAACAGTCAGCACAAATGCGATACCCTCCGCAATAATCGTCGGAATCTTCAGCACCGCTCCCTCGATCGGTACATGAACAAACTTAACAAGTAAAACGGAAAACAATCCCCACCCCAAAGACGAGGTAAGACAAATATATCCGTTCAGATTAAATTTCTGATTGCTGTAATCCCAGTATTTCACATTGAAAAGTCTCTCCATAACCGCCCTGTAACGTATTCCAACAGCGTTGCTCCAACCATGCCGAATAAAAAGATCAACGGAATACTGTCTCTGACTCTGATCGTACTGATCAAGACCGCAAGCGCTCCGAATCCATAGATCGGCAGCATCGGCCCGTACATAAATCCGCGGTTTACCCAGCGGCGTTTCCGCACAGAAACAAAACAGCATTCCCATACCCAGCCGATAAAACTGTAAATGAAAAAGAACAATACCCATTGTGTCAGATGATATGACTGCATGTTTATTTCTCCTCAATCGCTGTAATCAGGTCAACTCTTCTTTGATGACGTCCTCCTTCAAACTCAGCGTCAAGCCATGTCTCTACGATCATTTTCGCAAGCTCCGCTCCTACCACACGAGCTCCGAACGCCAGGATATTACAGTTATTGTGCACTCTTGCCATCTTTGCCGTAAACGGCTCGCTGCAAACCGCGGCGCGGATTCCTTTTACTTTATTTGCCGCAAGAGAAATTCCAAGACCTGTTCCGCAGATCAGGATTCCCTGTTCAACCTCGCCTGCTGCCACTGCTCTTGCCACGATTTCCCCGTAGACCGGATAATCACAGCTCTCGCTTGAATTTGTTCCGTAATCTACTACTTCATGTCCTTTTTCTTTCAGGAAACTAATGATTTCCGCCTTTAATTCTAATGCTGAATGGTCATTTCCGATTCCGATCTTCATATTCTTCTCCTTTTCTTTTCCACTTTATTTTATTTACATGCTTCTTTACAATAAAATTGATTTCTCTATCATCATAACAAATCCGGCGCTGTGATTCAATAAACCTAATTTACAAAACGCTCTTTAGAAAGCCGGTTCTGTCAAACAATTTTTATAAAAATATTTCCTCAAGTTGTTCCGGTTTCCCGCGCGATAAGTCGCATCCGCTTCTGTTTCCGGTTCGCCCCATACCGCATGAACACAATCCACTCCCGCATTGAGCGCATGCCATATCTGAAGCGCTGTCTCCGATATAGACGGTTTCTTCTTTCCGCGCTCCTGACAGTTCCATATATTTCAGCAGCGGCTGTGCCGACGGTTTATGCTCTTTCGTGTCATCGGCACATATGCATATCGAAAAATATTTTCGTATCGGAAGCTGATCAAGAACAAGCTCCAGTTCCTCGCGTGTTCTTGATGTTACGACACCAAGCGTACTTCCTTTTTTCTCCAGTTTTTCCAGAAGTTCTTCTATTCCGTCAAAAATGCGGATCATATCGATGTTCTTCTCTTCATTTGCCACCCACATTTCGACTGCGCCCGGGATTTTTTCTTCTTCCACCCCGAGAAGATGCATATTTTTCACAGATGTATTAGCCAGCACAAACTTCAGATCTTCTATCTCGTACCGCTCTCCTTTTACCGTCATGAGCATCTCCTGCAATGAATATAATATGCAGTCTCTCGTATCGATCAGTGTTCCGTCCACGTCAAAGACAATATGTCTGTATTTTGCCATTCCTATACCTCCCGCTGTCTTCTCAAATCTTTTTTCTTCTTTCTTTTTTCGTTTTTCAGGAAATTCCTCTCATCGTAAGCTGTATCCTCTTCTTTTTCATATCCACGCTCATCACCTTTACATCCACAACGTCTCCGACGCTCACTGCCTCAAGGGGATGTTTGATATAACGGTCTGTAATCTGGGAAATATGTACGAGACCGTCCTGATGAACTCCGATATCCACAAACACGCCGAAATCAATGACGTTTCGCACCGTTCCTTTCAATATCATTCCTTCTTTTAAATCTTTCATTTCCAGTACGTCCGTTCTAAGAATCGGTTTTGGCATCTCGTCACGCGGGTCGCGCGCAGGCTTTTCCAACTCTTTTACGATATCGCGCAGGGTGATCTCGCCGATTCCTAATTCTTCTGCCGTCGCTTTATAGTCTTTTATCGTAAGAGATAATCCCGCCAGATTATGAGCCGCCACATCTTCCGGTGAATACCCCTGCTTTTGCAAAGGCCTTTTGCCGCTTCATATGATTCAGGGTGGACGCCCGTACCGTCAAGCGGATTCTCTCCGTCGCGGATTCTCATAAATCCCGCACATTGTTCAAACGCTTTCGGCCCAAGTTTCGGCACTTCAGAAGTTCTCTTCTGCTCGTAAACTTTCCGTGCTCCTCTCTGTAGCTACAATATTTTTTAGAAATCGCCGAACTGATTCCCGAAATGTACGATAAAAGCGGCGCAGACGCCGTATTCAAATCAACGCCGACTTTATTAACGCAGTCCTCTACGACTCCCCCAAGCTTTTCTCCCAGTTTCTTCTGATTCATATCATGCTGATATTGTCCGACGCCTATCGACTTCGGATCGATCTTCACAAGTTCGGCCAATGGATCTTGAAGTCTTCTCGCGATGGACGCCGCGCTTCTTTGACCTACATCAAACTTCGGAAATTCCTCACTTGCAAGCTTACTTGCCGAGTAGACAGAAGCTCCCGCTTCATTGACGATCACATACCGAACCTGCTCAGGTATCTCTTTCAAAAGTTCCACGATAAACTGTTCTGATTCACGGGAAGCAGTTCCGTTTCCAAGCGAAATAAGTGAAATATGATATTTCGGGATGATCTTCTTTAGCAAGTCCTTACTTGCCTTGATCTTCTGCGGAGTCGTCGGAGCCGTCGGATAAATGACCGTAGTTCCGATCACCTTTCCCGTCGGATCGACAACTGCCAGTTTACATCCCGTACGAAACGCCGGATCCCATCCAAGCACTACTTCCCCGCGATCGGCGGCTGCATGAGAAGCTGATGCAGATTTTTCCCGAATACGTCGATCGCTCCGTCTTCCGCTTTCTCCGTCAGTTCATTTCTTATCTCCCTTTCGATCGCAGGCTCGATCAGACGTTTATAACTGTCCTCGACAACTTCTTTTAAGACCGAAGTCGTATACGGATTATCATTTACGATCGTCTTTTTCTCTAAATATCTCAGAATATCTTCCTCCGGAGCCTCTACTTTGACCGTCAGTATTTTTTCTTTCTCACCACGGTTCAGCGCAAGAATCCGATGTCCGGCAAGCTTTTCAACCGATTCTTCAAATTCGTAATACATCTCGTAAACAGATTCTGTCTCCGGATCTTTGCTGTAGAAACGACTTTTCCTTTTTTCATCGTCGTTTTTCTGATCCATGTACGATAATCCGCATTATCGGAAATGATTTCCGCAATAATGTCTTTTGCTCCGGCGATTGCTTCTTCCTCTGTCTTTACTTCTTTTTCTTCCGAAATATATTGCTTTGCGGTTTCTTCCAAAGGTTCTTTTGCCTGCTGCAGCATCATATACGCTGCCAAAGGCTCTAATCCTTTTTCTTTCGCGATCGTCGCCCTCGTCCGCCGCTTCGGACGATATGGCCGATACAGATCTTCCACTGTCACGAGCGTCTCAGCTAAAAGGATCTTCTCTTTGAGTTCTTCTGTCATCTTTCCCTGCTCTTCAATGCTCGAGATCACCTGCTCTTTCTTCTCTTCCAGATTTCTCAGATAGAGAAGTCTTTCATGAAGCTTCCTAAGCTGCTCGTCGTTGAGTGACCCGGTCGCTTCTTTTCTATATCTCGATATAAACGGGATCGTATTCCCTTCATCGATCAAAGTTACCGCCGCGTCAATCTGCCAGCGGTTCACATCAAGTTCTTCTGTCAGTTTTTGATTGATATCCATTTATAAAAATCCTCTCTCTAAATTAATTCACAAACAGCATTATACATAGTTTACCACACACGTACATTCCATTCCACCTTTTCCCGCGAACTTTACACGACTGCTTTACATTATTGACCGGTCTTGTCTGTCTTTGTTATAATATATGACTGAACTGACGCAATACAAAAACAGACATGCGAACCCGGCATATAAAAATTGCCGCCTCGTTTTGCGCGCCGAAACGAAATGGAGAAGTTATGGAACGTACGATCACATATAAAATAACCGACAGCGGACAAAACATCCGTATTGACAGTTTTCTCCGAAAGCACGGATATTCCATGCAAAATCTGACACTTCTTAAAAAATGCCCGAAAGCATTTTAAAAAACGGAGAATGGTCTTATATGCAAACAACACTTCAGGCAGGAGATATTCTGACTGTCCGCATTCAGGAAGAAACTTCCTCTCCGAATATTCCCGCTGTCAATCTGCCGATCGATATTGTCTATGAAGATGAAGATATCATAGTGATAAACAAAGCTGCCGGAATGCCGATCCACCCTTCTCTTAACAACTATCGAAACTCTCTTGCAAACGCGCTGATGTGGTATTATGAACAACAAAACAAACCTTTTATTTTCCGCTGTACAAACCGTCTTGACCGGGACACTTCCGGTCTGACTGTCGTTGCGAAGCATATGGTCAGCTCTAATATCTTATCTTCCATGACCGCCCGGCATCAGATCGAACGGGAATATCTCGCCATTGTACGCGGACACGTCACTCCTTTTGAAGGAACGATAAATGCTCCGATCGGACGAACCGGAAGTTCTCTCATCGAACGGAAGATCGATTTTGAAAACGGCGAACATGCAATTACCCATTACCACACAGTTTTTGAAAAAAACGGGCTTTCACTCGTTTCTCTTATTTTAGAAACAGGCCGCACACATCAGATCCGAGTCCATATGAAACACCTCGGATTTCCTTTGATCGGAGATTATCTGTACAATCCGGATATGGAACTGATCGACCGGCAGGCGCTTCACTCTCACTGTCTTCGCTTTCTCCATCCGATAACCGGAAGACAAATGACATTTACCGCCGATCTGCCCGAAGACATGGCAAGATTGTTTGCCTGAGAACCCCTTGAAAATCATTCTTTAAAATTATTTATTTTTATTCCAAAAAGGGTTGACATATTTCAAAACCTATAATATAATAAATTTCGCTGTGAACGAAACAGCAAATGTGCGATTAGCTCAGCTGGATAGAGCGTCTGGCTACGGACCAGAAGGTCGGGAGTTCGAATCTTCTATCGCACGTACGAAAAGAGATGTTGCTTATGCAGCATCTTTTTTATTGTAAAATAATTCTTGATCAGGCTCGGATTTTCCCCGTCGCCGACAAAAAACTCAGAAGAACTTTCTCCTGAGTTTTTGATATCATTTCTTATTCTGCAAACTGTTCTGACTGCGCTTTAATCAGTTCTGTATCGTCAAAGTAATTGATCTTCATTGCAGCTTTTACTTCTGCAAGTGTCTGTGCTGCAACCGCTTCCGCTTTCTCGCTTCCCTTTTTAAGCATCTCATAAACCGCCGGAATATCTTTACTGAATTCTTTTCTGCGGTTCCTGATCGGCTCTAACTCGGCCTGAAGCACATTATTCAGAAAACGTTTCACTTTCATATCTCCGAGTCCGCCGCGCTGATAATGTGCTTTCAGCTCGTCCAGATCCGAATATTCCGGCAAAAACTCTGCAAAATATTCCGGTCTGCAAAATGCATCAAGATAAGTAAATACTGTGTTTCCTTCCAGTTTTCCCGGATCTTCCATCCCCGGATATGAGTCGGATCGGTAAACATACTGAACACTTTCTTCTTAATCTCCTCCGGCTCTTCCGACAGATAGATACAGTTCCCGAGTGATTTGCTCATTTTCGCTTTTCCGTCAATTCCCGGAAGCCGCAGACAAGCCTGATTTTCAGGGAGAAGGATCTTCGGATCTATAAGTGTATCCCCATATACGGAATTAAACTTATGAACGATCTCTTTTGTCTGTTCGATCATCGGCATCTGATCTTCGCCGACCGGAACAGTCGTCGCCTTAAACGCCGTAATATCCGCCGCCTGACTGATCGGATATGTGAAAAATCCTACCGGAATACTCGTCTCGAAATTACGCATTTTAATCTCTGTTTTTACAGTAGGGTTTCTCTGAAGTCTTGACACCGTCACAAGATTCATATAATAAAACGACAGTCACATAACTGCGGAATCTGCGACTGGATAAAAAGCGTCGATTTTTCCGGATCAAGTCCGCACGCAAGATAATCCAAAGCGACTTCAATAATATTGCTGCGCACCTTTTCCGGATTATCCGCATTATCCGTCAGCGCCTGAGCATCTGCGATCATAATAAAAATATCGTCGAACTCTCCCGTATTCTGAAGCTCCACACGTCTTCTTAACGATCCTACATAGTGTCCCACATGAAGTCTTCCTGTCGGACGGTCACCTGTAAGCATAACTTTTCTCATAATGTTCATTCCCTCTCATTTCCCATTTTCGCTCCTGTCGAAATGTTCCTGTTAAAATTAATCTATCTTTATCCTGTTTATCTTTACCGCTGCTCTTTTATTTATTATGAGCGGCAATCCGCTTCTGCTTTGAAAATTTTTGTTTTGAGAGCTGAGGTATCATCTTCTTTTCCGGCTCATAGACGACTTTATAAAGTACATACGCCATAATCACCGCTCCGAATACGTCCAGAACAGAATGTTGTTTCAAAAACATCGTTGCAAGAATGATCAGCGCCGCCAATATGTACGCCGCATTGCAGACAGCTTTGTGTTTTTCAGTTTTTCACTCTCATGGACAGCGATACACACGCTCAGCGTATTAAATACATGCAGACTCGGGAATACATTCGTACATGTATCCGCACGATACAGCATCCGCACCATATCCACAAATACATTATCTCTCTCAAATACGACCGGACGAAGATCCTGCCCATTCGGAAATATCGTCGATATGATCAAGAATATTGTCATACCGGTAAACATAAACTTCGCCATTTTATAAAATCCCGGTACGTCCGTAAGAAAAAAATAACACAAATGCAAGCCGCGATAAACGCAAACCACATCAAATACGGAATAATAAAATATTCAACAAACGGAATCCACATATCAAACTGCGTCTGGATCACATGATAGTTTGTCGTTACATGCTTTTCCAAAAGCAAAACCACGGCATGTAGATAAAAATATACAAAAATACCCACGCATGTTTATACTTTTTCAGCCAGCTTCCGAATTTACCACTTCTTTTTTTTTGCCCATTACACGACTGCCCCTTTTCATATGCAATCTTTTAATCTTTGCGATTGCAACGATTATAGCACGATTTAAAATGTACAACAACCTTCTTCATAAAACATTTAGGAAACATTTATTAAATTTTCCGGCTGTTATCCTGCAATGATATGCAATTTTTCTTCCAGTATCTCCACCGATGCCTTATATCGGGAAAACGCCGCCTCTCCGTCTGTATGGATCGGAAGCTTCGCTGCGCCTCAACCGATACCGAAGGACTCCGAATGATCGTAATTTCTTTTTGCTCCCGTATGTTTCCCAAAAAACGCTCTCGCAACAGCCACACCGCCTTCAAAGGAGACATATGGTGCGCTATCACGATATCGATGCAGCCATCCGTCACGGACGCCTCCGGGGCAAATCGAAAACCGCCGCCTTCATATGGAAGATTCATAAAAGCCACAAAAAGAGTTTTTTCAAACATCTGTTTTCTCCCGTCAGGCAGCGTTACCGTCAACTTTGTCGGCCGGTCTTTTTCAGACGGTCAAGGGCAACTACTGCGTAACTTAGTTTACCCAGCCCTATTTTATTCAGCCGCTTTTCCATTGTGACACGCACACTTCATGACAGACTCCTGCGTCGAACCCCATCCCTGCGCTTACAATAAATCTTCCGGCTTTTCCTTCTCTTGAATCTGTCTACATCGGCAGAAATCACTTTCTTCGGAGATAATACAGATTGAAGTGCTTTCATCGGATCTTTCGGAAGTTTTAATCCCCGCGCGAAATCATTGCTCGACCCTATAGGATATACCCAAATGTTATCAGATCCGGACGTTTTATCCCATTTACGACTTCATTAACTGTGCCGTCTCCGCCTAAAACAACAATCGTATGCCGTTTATCATCTGCCGTGATACGCCGCCGTCTTAGCGGCATGACCTCTTCTTTTTGTCAGATATACACGGTAATTTATATGTCGTGCCTTCAATTCTGATTCTATTTTCTGCCATGCTTTCATTCCCATTCCTGAACGTGCTTTCGGGTTTATAATAAAATCATATTCTTTTTCCATTTTTATTATCTCTTATCTATTGTTCCTTTTATAAGCTCCGTCCGCTTTTTATGTTCTGTTTTGTTTGTCTTTCGTCAGCGAACCGCTTCGCGAAGCGCCCCGTCGAGATAACATCTAAGCGACCGGCTCATATTTCCTTCAAAATCAGCCTTTCCATGCTTAATGCACCACTCAAACACATTCCCGATTACGATCATCCTGATATCTGTCGTAAATTCTTCGATCGGCTCATTCAATACTGCGACGCCTGCCTGCACTGCCTTTTCGACATAAGCTCTTACTGTCACGATCGGATACGGACGTTCTGTACGGATATCTGCATTCAACGCCTGGTTTTTCGTATCATAGTAACCGGACATAAACTCAACTCCAAGTTCACGGCAGTATTTTACATAATTCAAATACACTTGGATAATACCGTCTTTTACTGCTTGTACGCTGTCCGGAAGTTCCAAAAGATTCGGTTCGATCTGAGGCTGATCTTCTATATAGTAAGAAAGAAGATCATCTTTTGTCTTAAAATGGTGGTAAAAGCTTCCATTGGAGACACCCGCCTCCTCACATATATTTTTGATAGACAGTTCCTCGTATCCGCCCTTCTGCAAAATGCGTTTCGCTGCCTTGAATATTTTTTCTTTCGTCTCCCGGGATTTTTGCTGCTGTCTTGAGATCTGTTCTTTTTCTTTCATCCAAGTACACTCCTGTCTGTTCTGACTTCATTCAATACATACAGCAACAGTTTACCACAGTATCTCATACATTTCAAGAAAACCGAGTGTGCTCTACAAACTTATCAAATGCAGACGGCATCGCATACTCTTCCTCTAATTGTTTTATCTTTACAAATATATTTTCCGATCTATCCGCTCCGTTTTCCGCACACATTTGACCGACGTTTGGCGCCGACGTTTTTCCAGTTCATCGACCAGCAGTTCATATCCTGTCATATGCCATTCTACATGGCTGAAAATATGTTTTGCCGTTCCAATCCGTTTTACACGTACCGGAGTCAGCCCTGCCGTCTGCGCATACCCGATCACTTCCTCTGTCCTGAGGTGCCCTTCCACATTCGGAAATTCATACATTCCGGCAAGGAGTCCTTTTTGAGGCCGTTTCCTGATTGCCACTTTTTCATTATCCCGAAAAATAAACACCGTCCTCTTTTCTATTCTTCTTGCTTTCGCCTTTTTCTTCACCGGGAAATCCATTTCCCGTCCTTCCTTATGTGCTTTGCACAGCGCTTCAAGCGGACAGGCGGCGCATTTCGGCTCTCCGTTCGGAACACAGACGATCGCTCCCAACTCAATCAACCCCTGATTAAAATCACCCGGCGCATCTTTCGGATGATTTCTTCGATCAATTCTTCTACTTTTGATCTTACAGCCGCCGTTTTGATATCACCCTCATCTGCCGTAAGCCTCGATACTACGCGCAGAACATTTCCGTCTACTGCGGGTTTCGGAATGTGATAAACAAATGATCCGATCGCTCCCGCAGTATAATTTCCGATTCCCTTCAGCGAACGTATTTCTTCATATGATGAAGGAAACCTTCCTCCGTATTGTTCCATAATCTGACACGCCGCAGCTTTTAAATTGCGGGCCCGGTTATAATACCCAATCCTTCCCACAGTTTCAATAACCTGTCTTCCTCGACAGATGCAAGTGCGCTCACATCGGGAAGTTCACTTAAAAAGCGCTCATAATAAGGCTTTACCGCCTCCACCCTCGTCTGCTGAAGCATAATCTCCGAAATCCACACTCTGTATGCGTTAATCCTCTTTCTCCACGGAAGATCACGCTTATTCTCACGAAACCACTCTACAAGAGGCCGGACAGATTCTTTTAAGATCGGATTGCCTAGAACGACGTCTACCGCATCGCTCAGCTCGATCGCATCGCTTGTCACATCACAGTCATAGGCAAGCACTTTTACACCTTCCTTTGCCGTCTTTTGAAGCGCTTCGGCAATTGAGGATGTGTCTCTGTATTCGGCGTGAAATAACGCACGCCTTTCATCTGGATCACAAAAAACACATATGCCTCATATCCATTCTTCTTTGCATCGGAAAGCTCTTCCAGATGTTTTACGGCTCGTTCGCTTGGCGCATCCGGGAAGCGGCACACTCCGTTTTCTTCTAATGTCACACCTTTGATCTCAATAAAAATCTTTCGGATTCCCCCGTTTTGATCTTCCGCTTCCACATACAGGTCAAAACGAGAATTTTTGTATACGGTTTCAGGCCGGATCAAAGTCACATTTTCAAAAAGATTTCCCTGTTCAATCCATTCTTTTACAACCTTATTCGGAATCTGAGAGTCCATATTGATCATTCGACTGCCCTTTTTTACGGCAATCAAGTCCCACCTTGTCTTTCTGGACGGATTATCGCTTTCCTGAATATAAATATCTGCTCCCGGCCGAAGAAGCTCGGCGCATCTTCCTGTATTTTTCACATGAACCGTTTCCTTTTCCCGTTTAATTCTGCATAGGCAATAAACCGGTTCGGACGTTCTATAAACTTCGCCTTATAAATTCGATCGTATCTCATTTTCCACCTCGCTTTAAATAAAAGCAAAAAGTCTGCTTCGGACTTTTCATTCTTTCAAAAACAAAAAGCAGAGTTTCTCATCCACCCTGCTTTTCATATGTTCTTCTGTGCACAGACATGTACACGTTTTTCAACTTACAGATTCTTTTTACAAAATCTTCGACAAAAATTCTTTCAGTCTCGGATTCTTCGGATTGCCGAAAAATTCTTCCGGTTCAGCTTCCTCAACAATCTGCCCGTCATCCATGAAGATCACTCTGGACGCAACCTCTTTCGCAAATCCCATCTCATGAGTGACTACAACCATCGTCATTCCTTCCTGAGCCAGCTTCTTCATCAACTCAAGAACTTCTCCGACCATCTCCGGATCAAGCGCCGATGTCGGCTCGTCAAACAGGATCACATCCGGATTCATTGCAAGAGAACGAATGATCGCAACTCTTTGCTTCTGACCTCCCGACAATGTAGACGGGTAAACGTCCGCTTTGTCTTCAAGTCCGATTCTTCCGAGCAGTTCAAGAGCCTGCTTTTTCGTCTCGCTTTTGATCTGTTCTTTTGTCGTTGTAATTGGGATAAGTTCTTCTTTTTTGCTTCGGAATATATTTTTAAACCGGATCATTCTGTTTTTATTTTTTGCTTTTTTCAGATCCTTGCACTGCAAATATGCCGGAGCCATCATTACGTTTTGAAGAACTGTTTTATTATTGAACAAATTAAAATGTTGAAATACCATACCCATATGGCGGCGATGCACGTTGATATCGACTTTCATATCCGCGATATCGACTCCTTTAAAAACAATGCTTCCGGATGTCGGATCTTCCATACAATTTAAGCAGCGCAGAAACGTACTTTTTCCGGAACCTGACGGTCCGAGCACCGCGACAATGTCGCCTTTATTGATCGTGATATTGATGCCTTTTAAGATTTCAAGATCACCAAAGCTTTTTCTAAGATTAATTACGTCTATCACTCTTCTTCAGGCTCCTTTCCAATAATTTTACAAGCAGTGTCACAACAAGGATCAATGCAATATAAATAAGCGCCATCACGAGATACGGAACCATGAATTCATAACTGTTTGTTCCGATATAGTTAAACGCCACATACAGATCCGCCGCGCCTACGAAACTTACAACCGATGTTTCTTTGATAAGCGCGATAAATTCGTTTCCGAGAGTCGGAAGAATATTCTTGACAGCCTGCGGAATGACAATCTTCATCATACTCGCCCCGAAACTTAATCCGACTGCACGTCCCGCTTCCATCTGTCCTGCGTCTACCGATTGGATTCCGCTTCGCATAATTTCCGAAATATATGCGCCGCTGTTCAATCCGAACACAAGCATCGCGACCTGAACTCCCGTTATGTTCCATCCGATGATCGGAAGAAGTACATAATAAAATACAAGAAGCTGCACAACCATCGGCGTTCCTCTGAACATCGCCACATAAACGCTGCATATACCGTTCAAAACTCTTGGGAGCACTTTATATTTCGGCAGCACCCTTGCCGACGCGATAACAGTCCCGATCAAAATACCGATGACCAGACCGACAATCGCAATAAGGACTGTGTTCTGCAAACCTTGCACCACTTTTACATAGCCGTTTTGATCGATAAATATTTCTATAAACTTATCTACTTTTGCACTAAAATTACCCATTACTTTCCTCTTTGCTTTCTTCTCTCAAACGTCCAAAGAAAGGAACGCCGATATTTTCCGTTTTCGGAACATACCTGTATTTCCCTTTCTGATTTAATACTGTTTTCTATTCTTTTTGCAAAACTCTCAGTCCGAAATCATCCGCTCAATCGTCCGTTTCATTTCATACTGTTTTGAAATCCTCTTCTGTATTGCGCCGATTGCTCATTCTGCTTCCGAGAACTTATTGCATTGCATTAATCGCTTCTGTGATCGCTGTAGCCGGAGCTGCATCGATGATCACATATTTGATGTTTCCGTTCAGCATATCCTGAACCGCAAGTGATCCGCTCTTATACGGCTGGCATGTAGCCGGAAGTCCTTCAAATCCGAAAGCTTCGTCTCCTTCGATGTAGCTTTGCGCTGTCGTTCCCTGCTGTACGCCGATCTTATCTTCTTTTTTCAGTTCGCCAAGTTTTGCCGCAACTGCATCTGCATCTTTCAGATCGTCGAATGTATCGTCATCGCTCGGAACGATCAAACGCTGTGACGCCTGATAATATGTATCTGAGAATGTCACATATTGTTTTCTTTCATCATTGACTGTAAGTCCTGCGATAGCGATATCACATTTGTGCTGTCCTACAGAAAGACATACCGCATCAAAATCCATATTCTGGATTACAAGTTCTTTTCCAAGCTTTTCCGCAAGAAGAGCTGCCAGTTCCATGTCGATTCCGACATATTTATCGCCTTTTGTATACTCAAACGGCTCAAACGCTGCATTTGTGGCAACTACAAGCTGATCTTTCGACTCGTCAAGTTTTGCGGATTCTACTGCTGCCGGCTCTCCGCCGCCGAAATACTTGTCACAGATCTCATCCAGCGTTCCGTCTTCTTTTACTTCTTTTATAAATGCGTTTACCTGTTCAACAAGTTCCGGCTGATCTTTATCAATACCGAACGCATACTCTTCATTTGTAAGATCAACGTCGATCACTTTCGCCGTTTTCGCGCTGCTTCCTTTATCTTCTTCTTTACCGTCTTCTTTGCTTCCGCAACCTGCTGCCAGTCCGGCAACAAGCGCCGCACTTAAAACTACTGCTAAAAACTTTTTCATTTTCGTATTTTTCATTTTCGCACCCTCCGTTTATAATTCCATTGCTCAATGCTGAATAACCATGCATTCCATGCACTACATTCTAACACGTTCTGCATAAAAATCAAGCTCTTTTTTTAATTTTATGCATTCTGTTTCAGTTTTTATGTATATTATGCGTTACTTATGCATAAATCTTCATTCTTTATACAGGTTTTTGCAAAATACACATTTCGCCGAAACAATTCTTATGCAAGCAGCGTCTTAATACCGAAGTAAAGAAGCACAATGACTCCCAGTACGATTCTGTAGTAACCAAACACTTTAAAATCATGTTTTCTGATATAACTGCATGAGGAACTTGATCGCAAGGATGGAAACCGCAAACGAAACGACCGTTCCCAACAAAAGCAGAAATACCTGCATACCCGTGAAATTTAATCCGAATTTAATCAGTTTCAAAAAACTTGCGCCGAACATCGCCGGAATTGCAAGGAAAAATGTAAATTCCGCCGCAACTCCTCTTGATACTCCTATGAGAAGCGCTCCCACGATCGTCGCTCCCGAACGGGATGTTCCGGGGATCAGCGCCAATGCCTGAAATACGCCGATGATCAAAACCGTCTGTATCGTAAGCTGAGAAAGTTTTTCCACTTTCGGCTGCTTATCTTTCTGATAGTTTTCGATTACGATAAACAGAATACCGTAGATGATCAATGTCGCGGCAACAACATATGAATTGTTGAACTTTTCTTCTATAAATCATTGAACGGAAGCCCGATCAGCATTGCCGGGATCGAACCTATGATCACTTTGACCCACAACTGGATCGTCAACATCTTCTGTTTCTGGGTTTTCTTCGGTGAAAACGGATTCAGCTTATGGAAATACATGACAACAACCGCCAGTATCGCTCCAAGCTGGATCACAACATAAAACATGTCAAGAAACGCCTGATTTTGTTTCAAATGCAGTAATTCTTCCAACAAGATCAGATGCCCCGTGCTGCTGATCGGCAGCCATTCCGTGATTCCCTCCACAATACCGAATATAATTACTTTTAATGCTTCTAACATCTTGCTTCTCCTCCTCCGAGAACAAATCTTTCAATCGCTTGCGCAACGCCGTCCTCTTCATTTGACAGTGTGATATAATCTGCAGCTTCTTTCACCTGCGGCTCTCCGTTTGCCATTGCGACGCCGAAACCGACTTCTTTCAGCATCACGGTATCGTTATCTCCGTCTCCGAACGCCATGATCTCTTCCCGCTTAATACCAAGCCTGCTTCCGAGATTGACAAGTCCTGTTCCTTTATTGACTCCCGCCGCGTTCACTTCTATATTATAACGAAGAGATCCGACCAGTTCCAAATCCTCATGACGGGCAAGTTCTTCCCACGCACGTTTTCTCTCGGACATATCCGCAAATAATGCCTGCGTTTTATCGAGACCTCTGTTTTCTCTGTCTACCAGTTCAAAAATATCATCCACCGGAATACGGGTTTTACGCATATATTCCCACATATTCGGATTTTTGTGATATCGTTCCACAAACTCCATTTTTTCTGCCGGAGCATATCCCTGTCCATCAAAATATACCTCTTGTAGAGTATCATATTTTCGACAAATTTCCAACGCCTTTTTCGCTGATTTGACAGACAACAGATGTTCTTCTATTACATTTCCCGTACGAGTGTCGATAATCCTTGCTCCATTAGACGTCAGCGCATAATCCATACCCGGAAATTCTCTCAATTCTTCCGGAACTCCCATCCACGGACGCCCCGTAGCTACAAGTACGACGATTCCGCTTCTGATCGCCTTTGCAAGAACTTCTCTTGTCCGCACAGTCAGTTCTTTTTATCCGTCAGCAATGTTCCGTCCAGGTCAAGTCCGATCATTTTTATCTTATGCGTCATAGATATACCTCTTTCTTTTCCGTTCTGTCTTTCGCCGCTTTTAAAAGCGGCCTTCTCAGCCTTTATCATATCAAAGTTTGCCAAATAACGCAATTTGTAGTATAATGATTATTCAGCACTTAAAAAATGCTTCAAGAAAGGAATTTAAAGCTATGAAATTCTACAAAAAACGGTGGATACAATCAGGCATCATCCTGATCAGTTCTCTCGGAATTGTACTTTCAGTTTTTCCTTCATTTGCAGATGACAACATTGACAATTTAAAAGGACAGACTTCTGCACTCGAAAGTGAATTAGACGGTATCAACAAAGATATTCTCTCTTTGAGCGAAGAGATCTCTGCAACAGAAATGCAGGTTGAGATCTTAAACGGTGAGATTGCCCGTACTTCCGATGCACTTGTCGAAGCTGAAGAAAACGAAAATGAGCAGTATGAAAATATGAAATCCCGTATTAAATATATGTACGAACACGGGAACGCAACACTGCTTGAGATGCTCTTTTCGGCGGAAAACATGGCAGATTTTATAAACAAAGCTGATTTTATCGAAAATCTGAGCGAATATGACAAAACTGCCCTTGACGATCTGAAAATATTTATAAAAATATCGAAGATCAGAAAAACACATTAGAAACTCAGCAGGATTCACTTCTTGATCTGAAAGATGAACTTAAGAAAAAACAGACGGAACTCCAGGAAAAAGCAAAGGCGACTTCAACAAATCTTACGGAAGTACAAGCCAAATTAGAAAAAGCAAAGGCTGAAGAGGCTGCCCGCCTTGAGGCAGAGCGACTGGAGCAGCTCCAGCAAAACGGCGGCTACGACGATACTATTACAAACAACGGCGGACAGATCGACGCTTCTGCGGATGACGTCACACTTCTTGCGGCGATCCTGCAGTGTGAAGCTCATCAGAACTATGATTCTCTGCTTGCTGTCGCAACTGTAATATTAAACCGTGTGGAAAGTCCTCGTTTTCCGAATACGATCAGAGGAGTTATCTATGCAAGCGGACAGTTTGAACCGGTATGGACAGGTCGTCTTGACGCTGTTCTGAAGAAAGGTCCGACCTCTTTATCTATGCAGGTTGCGCAAGATGCGATCAACGGCGCAAGACTTGCGGCAGTGGCAGACTGTTATTATTTCCTCTATGCAGGATCTACAAACCGACCGGGAGTCAACATCGGAAATAACCTTTTCTTCCCTAGCTGGTAAAGATATCGTTATTGAAACCGAAAACAAAATCCCCGTAACAACGAACTCTTCCAAAAAAGTCAGACTTTTGGAGCAGTTCATTGTTACGGGGATTTCTTACTTTTCAGTTCTATATTTTCGTTGTCTGCACAGCTTAACTTTTCTTTATAAAAGTCGTGCCGCACTTCGGACATCTTACTTCAATTTTCCCTTTGCCCTTCGGGATGCGGATTTTTTGTTTACATGACGGACATGTATAAATGTGGTACACTTTTCTCTGCTGCCAGATGTTTTTTTGATTCTGAAACCAATTTCTTATCTTGTATGTTTTCATAAGATATGCCTGATTTTCTGCGTACCGCTTCTGTACATTTCTTGAAAATATCCGAAAATAACAGTAGATCACGACTCCCCAGCCGAAAATATATAAAAGCATGCTCACCGCGGTTTCTCCGAAAAACGCCGATAAAAGAACTACCGCCAATCCCGTGATCAGAAGAAACTTCGATAATTGATCGATACCGTATCTGCCCTGCATAAAACGTATTAATTTTTCTTTCATTTCCATCCATCCTTCTGCATTAATGCCTTTTTGATATGAATAACATTCTCTCTCGTTTCTCCTGCAAAGTCAATTAAAAGAATATAAAATCTTACTGCTTATAACCTGTTTTTATTCTTCTTCATTTAATATATTTCCACATATTGCATCAGAAACCAGATACACAATCTTTGAATCATTTAACATCACATATCTGTCATCCCCGACCCGGTTTCCTATATATAATGTCAGTTTCTTTTCTTTTTCATCTTCCTGATAAGTCACTTCTACCGCAGCCCTTAAATCTTCATCCAAGCCGTATTCTGATAATTCTTTTTCTTCTGCACAATAATCTGCCGTTGTGGACAGCTGCACAGTTCCAAGGCCTCCGGCTATTGCGATTATTTGTTCCGTCTGCGTCTCGTCTGCACTGTCATATACAACAGAATTTTTATTTTGCGTAATAACTGCCTTCTCAAGATTGCCACTTCCAATCGATGGATAGTCGTCAAGTTGTATCAGATCTTCTTCTGTATAATTTAAATCTTCAATGACCTGACTCGAAACAGTATAAATAGATTTTTCCCCTTCTAATGTTGCATAAATATTGTCCCCTGTATTATTTCCGAAATAAACAGAAATGACATCATCATTATCATCTGTATACTCGATCGTATAAATAGGAACATCCAAACCATAGTCTTTTGCTTCATCTGCATTTTTCAACTTCCGATTTGCAGAAATACTGCCAACCGTATCTGCAATTTCATTCATAATGCTTTGATTAATCGGAATATCATGATCTAAAGCATCATACCACACACCATTTTCTTTTTCAAAGTTCAACTCTCCATTTTCTATATTTAAAGCGATCTTTTTAATCTTATCTCCTTCTGTATCTGTAATTCGTATCATTGTATTTGCCTGTGTCCTGTTCGCTTTGATTCCACGCGCGAACCCACATTATATATACATATAAGC
>ENA-OQJH01000419-OQJH01000419.1-human-gut-metagenome-genome-assembly--contig:-NODE-419-length-23948-cov-1.901683_pt1 | contig 23948 bp, 31 predicted proteins | sample MGYA00242597_ERZ504763 | MGnify/ENA primary metagenome ERZ504763 (study PRJEB26092, sample SAMD00036359) | human gut metagenome | host: Homo sapiens | study: EMG produced TPA metagenomics assembly of...
GCGCGGTCTTCTTCCGCGCATTCTTTTCCTGTTTCTTGTTTATATTTTATTTAATCCTTTTTCATATCTTTATTTGCCGTCCCTTTTTTGTTCTCACTGCTGCCTTTTGTCGCCTCGGCATTTTCTTCCAATTTTCGTCTCAACATACACTGTTCATCAATCTCATACACTGCATTCCCATCGATAATTAATTTTCTTGACATATTCATTTCCTTTCTTGTACCCATTCTTTACTATTTTATGAAATATTTTCTTAAAAAAGTAACATTCCCAAAATACATATTTCTATACAAAGTCACATATATATTTACAACTCTATACAGTGGAGCATTTTGGAAATGGATCAAGACCAAACGGAACGAATGACGCCTTTTGATGAACTTGTCACATCGCCTACACTTCAGATCATGAAGCTTCTCATCCCTTACACCCCATTTTCCGGACGCGGATGCTCGCCTCATTTATCAAGTTTATTGAACTTCAAAGAACGATCCGGCTTTTCGGACAACGCAGCCTGGCAGATCCTTTTTCCACCGGAAACAGCGATCAAAACATAAGTTCTCCTTTCGATCTTATTGACAGTTTCCGGCCTTATCTGAACAAAAAAGATGCCGAAATGCTCGATACTTGATTCAATTAAAAGAAATGATGTCTTTTATGGAAATGATGCAGCCGCAAGACGGTCAGGGAAACGATTCTTTTAATCCTGCCGACCTGTTCTCGGGCATATTTCCCGCAGATCTTCAAGAACAGTTCCATATGTACAGCGACCTGTTTTCATCCGTTTCGCAAAATCAAGAGCACGATGAGACAGATGCACAGCAAAAAGAAAGAAAACGAAACTTTAAAAAATATTTAAAATCATTTATAGAAAGGAATTACCAATATGAACGACTGGATGAATAATCCCGCAATGAAAAATATCGACCCTATAAAATTAGAACTGATCAAAACAGCCGCCTCCAAAACTTCCGGAAAATCCGGAAAAGAGTTGGCTCCTATTATGATGGCTCTCATCAGCGGAGCTAACAAACAGGGAATCCGTTTTACACCGGAGGAAATGACCTTGATCCTTGACATTTTAAAAGACGGAAAAAGCAAAGAAGAGCGGGAGCAGATCGATCGAACGATCAATATGACCTCCTCGCTCTTCCGAAAACACAACGGAAAGTAGACTCTATATTTTATTAAAAACCTTCTTCTTTTCGTCTCATCCTCATCTCACGCCGTTTCTCTGCCGCTTTCCATTCCGCGCGCTGCGCTTCTGTCTCTAAAATCAGACGGGGCACTTGCTTTGGTTTGTCGTCTTCATCTAACGCAACCATCGTAAAATACGCGCGTTGATGGGACGGCGCATCCCATCTTCCATATGTTCCACATAAGTATCTACACGCACTTCCATAGATGTCGTGCCGACATATGTTACTTTTCCGACTATAACAACCATCTCGCCTTTATATGCGCCATGGATAAACCGAAGATTATCTACTGACGCAGTTATGACGTTCGCTCTCGTATGTCTCTTTGCCACCATTCCCGCTACTTCATCAAGCCACTGCATTAACATCCCGCCGAAAAGCCGGCCGGCTGCATTGAGATGATTTGGTCTGATAATGTGAACCGTCTCCACTCTGGAATCTTCTACTCTTTTTTCTTCTATCATCCTTTTCTCCTTCTTTTACACTTTTTTGTTTTCTTTTATATTTTTTTATTGCTTTTTTCATTGTGCAACAAAATGAATCTTAAACTGTTTTTCTTATTTACTCTGATTTCACGTAGCCAGTATATCATAATCATTTTAGAAAATCACCCCTGTATATTCCGTTTGACATCCGATACCCGATACACTATTATACAGACATATGATATACAAATAACCGCACAAAGGAGTACCTTATGCCCAACATAAAACTAACCCTTCAATACGACGGAACACGCTATTTAGGATGGACACGTCCTGCCGCAGACGGATACGCGAAAACGATTTCATATCGCATTTCTTCTGTTTTACAGAAAATGACCGGTGAAGACATCACTCTTTTTGCCGGCGCTAAAACAGCGCCCGGAGTCCACGCACTCTGTCAGACAGTCAACTTTCACACAGAGTCTCCTTTTTCCGATACATATTTTTTATCAAAGCTTAACGAATATCTTCCGAAAGATATTCACATCTTAAGTTCCGAAATTGTTTCTGATCGTTTCCGATCAGATTTAAACGCAGTCTCCAGAACTTATTTGTACCGCATCTGTACCGCCCCTGTCCAAAACATATTCACAAGAGCCTACACGGCAAATATACCGGAAATCATCTCGGAATCAGAAGTTGCCGCCATAAGAAAGGCGGCTGATTCTCTCGTCGGAGTCCATGATTTTCGTTCCCTTTCAGGAGTAAAAAAGAAAAAAGGAACAGTCAAAGAAATATTTGACATTTCCGTTTCCCACTCCAAAGAAACCGAAAACGACAGCTTTTCGCTTCTTACGATCAAAATCTGTGCAAATGATTTTCTGTACCTGATGCCGGAGCACATCATTGAATTTCTCATAAAAAGGGAGTGGATAAAGAAGTACGCTGCAATCCGGCAGGACTTCTCCTCCACTCCATTACCTATCCCGATTCATGTTCCGTTCCCTCTGCCGGGTCCAAGCAGGTTTAAAAAAGCATCGCAACTGTATGAACTGCGAATGCCGCAAGCCATGCGATCACACATTGGCCGATGACAACAAAAAACGCCCATTTTCCGCCAAGCTCCCGCTTGATCGATGCAACCGCAGCCACACAGGGAGTATACAACAGGCAAAATACGAGAAGCGCCGCAGCTCCTGCCGCCGTGATCGTTCCAAGAAGCGCTTCCGTAGTGCCGAACAACACCGTCAGCGTCGAGACAACACTTTCTTTTGCCATAAATCCGGTTACAAGCGCCGTCGATATACGCCAGTCCCCAAACCCAAGCGGTGCGAAAACCGGTGAAAGAGCTCCCGCGATCATTGCCAAAATACTGTCCTTTGAATCTGTCACCATATTCAGGCTTGTATCAAAGCTTTGCAAGAACCAGATCACGATCGTCGCCGCGAAAATAACCGTAAAAGCTCTCTGAAGAAAATCTTTCGCTTTTTCCCACAATAACTGTCCGACATTTTCATTCCCGGAAGACGGTAATTCGGAAGTTCCATAACAAACGGAACAGGCTCCCCTTTAAACATCGTTCCTTTAAACAAAAGGGCCATGATAATTCCCATAACAATACCAAGAACATACAATCCGATCATCACAAGCGCGGCATAGTCCGGAAAAAATACAGCCGAAAAGAATGCATAGATCGGAAGCTTTGCCGTACAGCTCATAAACGGAGTCAGCAAAATCGTCATTTTCCTGTCTCTTTCCGACGGAAGCGTTCTGCTCGCCATCACCCCGGAACGGTACATCCGAACCCGACCAGCATCGGCACGATACTTCTTCCCGACAATCCAGCTTACGAAGCAGCTTATCCATAATAAAAGCTACTCTTGCCATATATCCGCTGTCTTCCAGCAAAGATAAGAAGAAAAACAATGTAACGATGATCGGCAGGAAACTAAGGACTCCTCCCACACCGTTAAAATCCCGTCAATAACGAGGGAATGAACCGCCGTATTGACTCCCGCGGATGTCATCGCCTGATCTGTGATTTCTGTCAAGTATCCGATTCCCGTTTCCAAAAGCGACTGTAATCCCGCTCCGATCACGTTAAATGTCAGCCAGAATACAATTCCCATAATCGCGATAAAGGCCGGGATTCCCGTATATTTTCCCGTCAGTATGCGGTCGATCCGTTTACTCCTGAGACGCTCTTTACTCTCATGCGGTTTTACAACCGCCGTCTCACACACTTCCGTTATGTAAGAGAATCGCATATCGGCAACGGCTGAAGCTCTGTCAAAACCGCTCTCCTCTTCCGTCTGAACAACGATGTGCTCGAGCATTTCTTTTTCATTCCGGCTTAAATCCAATTTCTCGGTAATCTTTTTATCGCCTTCCATGATCTTGCTTGCCGCAAACCGAAGAGGGATTCCGGCTTTTTGTGCGTGATCATCGATCAAATGCATGACTGCATGAAGTCCTCTGTGGATCCCGCTTTCCGTATCCGCACAAAAATCCTGTTTTTGAGGACTTTCCTGATACTTTGCCACATGCACCGCATGTTTCACAAGCTCTTCGATTCCCTCTCCTTTGGCAGCGGAGATCGGTACAACCGGAACACCGAGAAACTCTTCCATTTCATTTACATGAACGCTTCCCCCGTTTTCCCTCAATTCATCCATCATGTTCAATGCAACGACCATAGGCATATCTAACTCCATCAACTGCATCGTTAAATAGAGATTCCTCTCCATATTCGTCGCATCGACGATATTAATGATTCCTTTCGGCTTTTCATTTAACAAAAATTCTCGTGTAACAATCTCCTCACTGCTGTAAGGAGACATAGAATAAATTCCCGGAAGGTCTGTGATTAATGTATTTTTGTACCCTTTGATCACGCCGTCCTTGCGGTCTACGGTACGCCCGGAAAAATTTCCGACATGCTGCGAAGCCCCTGTCAACTGATTAAACAACGTCGTCTTTCCGCAATTTTGGTTTCCTACCAGGGCAAACGTCAACGTCTCATCATCCTTAAGCGGATTTTCTGTTTCTTTCTTATGGTACTTTCCGCCTTCACCGTATCCGGGATGTGCAGAACGTTTCACCTTGTTCCGTCTTTCTTTCTCTTTTTCTTCTGACTTTATTTCTTTTACTTCTATTTTCTCTGCATCATCCAAACGGATCGTCAGCTCATACCCATGTATTTTCAACTCGATCGGATCGCCCATAGGCGCATATTTTACGACTGTCACTTCTGCGCCCCGTATCAATCCCATATCCAGAAAATGTTGTCTGAGTGCTCCGCTTCCTCCGACAGATAAGATAATTCCTTTCTGTCCGATGCCAAGTTCTTTCAATGTCATAATCTTCACTCCTCATCTTTTAGTAAGCGTCAACTAACATTATAACAGAAAAACCTTAAATTGCGAGATTTTTTCAAATTATATAATTCGGAATAAGTTCTCATTTTATCTACATATTTTATATTTTTGTCACTTTTTAATAAACTTCTGGTATAATTAATCTATATATAACCGTATATAACCAACATATAAGTTTATGCAATGATCAAGAGGAACGTTTCATGAAAACATACAAAAAAAACAATACCGATTCGATCGGATCACTGTCTTTGTCCGATTCGATCTTATCAGGCGCAACTATCACATCACAGCCGGCAGGATACACATTTCCGCATCATCTGCACTCTACAATAGAGATTTATCGTATCATATCAGGCGAATGTCTTATGGATGTCCAGTCGGAAACACTTCACTGCACAAAAGGCGATTTTATTATGATACTGCCGAATATCGTTCACTCTTTTTATCTGAACAAAAAATCTGACTGTACGTTTAAACACGTCCACTTTGATCCCAACATGTTTTCAAATATTATTTTAGAAAACGAAGGCGTTTATCCGATCACATTAATGCATGCAGTTTTATTTTCTTCGCAGTTTTATTACCGTTTCTCGGCAGACGACGTAATCGACAGTACATTAGACAAGCTGATCAGCCTTTATCCCGACTCTGACGGTCTGTTTCCGGCAGCAATATTAACATTTCTCTGATCAACTTAATGCTGTACATATTGGATCACACAAAACCGGCCCATCATTTTTCAAACCCGCAGCTCCAGAACAGTTATGTTGCTTACACGCTGAATTATATTGCGGAGCATTATACCGAGAAGATCATACAGGAAGATATTGCGTCACAGCTTCATATTTCTGTTCGCTATTTAAGCAAACTGTTCAAGGCGCATATCGGAATCACTCTCTCCAGCTATATTAACGTATACCGAATCAATCATTCGATCAGCCTGATGCAAAATACAAAACTGTCACTGACCGAAATAGCGCTGCAGTCCGGATTTACAAATTCCCAGCACTATTCTAAAGTATTTCGTGACTGTGTAAATACAACGCCGTCACAATATCGCAAGTCTATATAGATCCTCATATGCCCAAAAGGCATGTTTTGAAATACAAAACAGGGAGTGGTTCATTTTTGACCGCTCCCTGCATTCATATTATAAATATGATATCTTTTTAACGATTTTTATTCCTTTTGAACATTACAGCCACAGCCGCCGACGCTGATATAAGAAGCCCGATCATCCATACAAATACGTTTACATGATCTCCCGTCTGTACCGCACCCGGTTTTTCATTATTTTCCAGTGTCGAGTCTTCCTTCTGTTCTTCAGCTTTCAATGTCTTAAACGTCACTTTTTCTGATTTAACAGATTCATTTCCGGCTGCGTCTACCGCCGTCACTTCTACAAAATATGTAGTCTCTGCTTTCAGATTTGTCAATCCGCAAGATGCTTCTGTAAGAAGTTCTTTGTTCAATTTTACACCGTCAACATATACGTTGTATCCTGCCGCTTCTTTTCCGTCCGCCGCGTTCTTCCATGATGCTTTTGCGCTTGTCTCGGTAATTTCCGAAACTTTTACGTCGACCGGAGCTTTCAATTCCGGAGTCGGTTCGGGATCCGGTTTCTCCTGCTCTTTCAAGTCTTTGATTGCTTTTTCAAGCGCTGTGTTCGCATCATTTACTTTTGTCTGATCTGCTTTCGGATCACTGTTTACTTTCTGTGCGGCTGCCAAAGCTTCTTCAAGCGCTTTTAAAGACTCTTCCGTATACTTGTCTGTCTCGTTCAAAAGAGCGGATGCTCTTTCAATATTCGCCTTCAGCGCTTCTTTGTCAACAACAACTTTCTTTACTGTTGTAAATTCAACTTTTTCTGATTTTGCCGACTCTTCTCCGGCTGCGTCTACCGCCGTCACTTCTACAGAGTAAGTCGTTCCGTCTTTCAAGCTGCTTACGTTATATGTTGTCTCTGCAATAAGTTCTTCATTCACTTTTGTTCCGTCAACATATACGTTGTATCCTGCCGCTTCTTTTCCGTCCGCCGCATTCTTCCATGATACTTTTGCGCTTGTCTCGGTAACTTCCGAAACTTTCACGTCAACCGGAGCTTTCAATTCCGGAGTCGGTTCAGGTGCAGGTGTTCCGCCTTCGTTAAGATAAGTAATGATCGGTGTCACATGAACAGACGGATTTGTAGGATTTCCGTTTGAAATTGCCGCAACACGGATATAATCTCCGCGTTTCACTTCAATCTTATCAAACGCTTTCCAGTCTTTTGCCTGAACTTTGCTCTGTTCAAGAATAACACTTTGCTTTTCTTCATCATTTACTAACAGTTTTAATGTTACTGTTCCGCCGCTGTTTCCGTTTTGTCTCAAATACGCTCGTCATCTTTTACATGGAATGATACCATTCCGTCTTTCGGCACTCTATACGCCATAGCAGTAGAAATTCCTGTGCTCGGTGGAGCGGAAAGAAGACCGTGCGTTGCTTCTGTCGGTTTGCGGAATGGCTTTGCTCGTCGATTCCCGGACCGTAGTATGTATTTACCATCCAGTTCGGATACTGACTGTCATACTCTTTTATCTCCGTCCACTCTCCTGATGCCGCTTTCTTCTGACCAAACCATACATTTCCCTGCTGCGGTCCTGCATAATCCAACGCCCAGTTATATGTATTTTTCTGCTTGATCGTGTAATCGTTCGTCTTACCGTCTTCCGCCGTGATCCTCATTGTCATGGCATCTGCGATATTTTCCTGATCTTTCAACGTTTTTTCACCGCTTACTACAGATACTTCCGCTGTTTCAGCCGCTTGAACATTTCCTTTCAGCTCGCCTGCCGTTGTCGGATTCTTCTCTGTAAACGGCACATAGATCGTTTTGTCTTTCACTTCATAATATGCAGACTTCAGTTTATTATCCGAACTTGCAACTACCGTATATACAACAGCCTCTTTTCCTTCACAGGAAACGGTTACTGTCATGCCGCCTTTAATGATATCTGCATTTTCCAACGGCTTGCCGTCTTTTGACTTAACAGTGATCGTCACTCCCGTATCTACAATCGAATCTTTGCAAAACTGTTCTACTGTTGTATTTTTCGGTATATCGCTGATCGTCTTTGATTCCTGATCGATTTGATAAACTACGGAACGAAGAACGAGATCTCCGATCACATCGCTTTCCGCAGCTCCGATTTCCGGCGTCGCCGTAACTGCATGTCCGAAGAAATCGTGATCGATTGAATAACCGTTACGGTCAATCACTACTTTTCCTTTATTGATCGCCGGCGAATTTTCCGCCAGTTTAAATCCATCAAAAACGGTTATTTCCGTCGGATCTTCATGCCGTCTTGCCTGTTTGTCTTCTGCAGCTTTTACCGGACCTGACGCTGCGTCTGCAAGAACCGGAGTTCCTTTTTCCACTTTCACAGCAGCCTTATCATCCGGATAAGAACTTACATTATAAAACAGATTGTTGGAATAAACTTTATTATTACGCGGATTCCAGTTTGTAATCTGCGCCGGCTGCTCTCCGTCAAAATAGAAAATATTGTTTTCCATCGTAACCGGGCCGGAATCTCTGTACCAGATCGACCGGATTCCTTCTTTGATCACAAATGTGTTATTGTACACCTGTGTATTTCCTGCGTTTCCTGCCGGATCAAGCGGTCCCATATCTTCATGTACGCTGATGTTATAACGGAACGTATTATTGATCGATTCGCCTCCGCAGAACATAATCGTACTTGCCGTATTTCCGTGGCTGTAATTATATTGATAATTTGTACCGTCTCCATAATCTGCATCCCACGGCTGTCCGTCTCCGTTTCCTTTTGAGGCATTTAACGTCTTAAAACATTCATTATATTGGAACACCGCATTTTTACATTTCCACGGCCAGATACCTGCCGCGACTCTTCCTCCTGTATGCGTCTTTCCGTTTGGATTTCCGTTTGCGTCAAGCTGTGGCTGCGGATCTGTATAATCTGTCGTATTAATCTGAGCCGCCGCATTTTCCGATACATTATACTGGATGACCGGTCTGTCGATATACATTGTCGTGATCGCGTCTCCGCCGACATTATTCAAATAATTGTTCTGGATCACAACGTCTGAGGACGCGTATGTTTTCATCGTCTCATCACTTAAAGCGCCGCCCTTGAATTTTGCCCATTCATATGTATATCCGACCGCAATTCCCCAACGGTTTACCGTATCAAGATAGCAGTTTTGTATCGTCACATCATTATATCTGGCAATTTCCGTCGCGCTCTCGTTCTCCGGCTTTTCAACAATAAAATAAATACCGCCGTTTGTCATATGTTTATTGTAAACATTGCCTGTCACATCATGGATATACAGATCGTTCAATACGATATGGTCACCGTTCCTTTGTTTTTTGCAACTCCGGCAACGCCTGTCCTGTCCATGCATTCCGCGTCATTGTATTTATAATTTTTATCTTTCTCTGCATCTGTTGCGGAATCCCGGTCATTTGTAATCTCCAGTCCTTCGATTTCGATATATTCTACATCTTTCAGCAAAATAGACGAAGATACTGTTCCGTGCCACTTATGGTTCTGATTGTCAAGTTTGTGCCCGTAATTTAATTCCCATTGTCCATGACCGTTTGTATTGATCTGAGGACGTCCGTCTTTCTCATCCCCATATGTAGAAATTTTAATAGGAGCGTTTTCACTTCCGCTTCCTTTAATATGAAGCGCCTGATCCTCAAACACCGATCCGTTTTTCAAAAGAACTCGGTCTCCCGCTCCGAGCGTAAGATCATTTACTTGTTCAGTGTCTGAAATGCTTTTCCTTCAGAAAGTCCGTCGTTTGTATCTTTTCCGTTTTCAGAATCGACATAATACGTCTTTCCCTGACTGTTTTCTTCTGCCTGCACCGCCTCTGTCGGCATCATCGATCCGACAGTCGTTCCGACAAGCAAGAGCGCGAGCATTCCGCTCACCCATTTCTTCTTCATACTTTTCTCCTTCCCACCTGATACAATCTCCAAAGCGCCTCTTTATATTCCCGGTCATATGCCGCGCCGCCTTGATGTTATCGTTTTAAATGATCCAAAGTAAAACGATCAACTGCTTCCAAATCACCGCTTACTTCTAAATCTTCTGTCATCTGAGCGATCATGGCATCATATTTTTTCTCACGCAGTTCTCTCTCAACCGCAATGCGCGCAGTTTCCAAATCAGCCTTTTCCCCGTCGTCTTGAAAAACCCATTCTCCCTGACTGTAATATTCGGCTACTTCTTCTTCGGTCAGATCCATTCCTTTTCTGTCAGTATCATTACAGTAAATTTCTTTATACATACTGATCTCATACTGCATATAAAGGTCAAACGTGTATTCTTTCAGACCGTAGATGACTTCTCCGTCTTCTACTTTTCTGCCTTTTTGCATTTTCCTGCTTCCACCGTTTTCAATCGCCGCAAAGCTTCCGTCGGATACATCGCCGTATTCTTCCGCCAAATCATACACCACATGAATATACTTGATCTTTTCCACCGTGTGATCCGCTAAAATCTCATATCCATATTGTCCTTCATAGCTTTGCTCCCAAAAATCTTCACCGTACAAAGCGTCATACCGCTTTTGGATCTCCATCTTCACATCATATTTTACAAGATCCATACAAAGCTGATATTCCTTTGATCCAACTTTTTCTTCTCCGATTTTCAGATCGAAACGATTCTTTCGGTAAACCGCACTCGCCGCCGTAAATATAACCGCCGCCGAAAGCGCTCCGGCCACTGCCGCGCCGATCCAAAAATGTCTGCCGAATTTCCGTCTGTCTGCTGAGAAATGCTGATTTTCATTTTTCATAATGTCTGTCTCCCTGCAAATGAACAGCTTTAAATTATCATAACAATTCCCTGTTATTTCTTCTCGTTCATTTTTGCATATTCATCAAGTCTTTTTATCTAATTCGGAACTACGCCTCTTTTCTGTACCCGTTTTATTATATACGCCCCGACAAGTCCTGATACGATTCCGACGATGATCCCGCCCAAAATATCCGTCGGATAATGAACGTACAGATACATTCTGGAAAACGCAATCAAAACAGCCACAGCACAGCTTATTTTCCAAAGTTTCTTCTCTCCTGCAAAATACAGCGCCGCAACCGCTGTAAACGATGCCGCCGTATGTCCCGAAGGAAAAGAAAAATCTTTCGGCGCCGTGATCAGCAGCGAAATCCCTTCTTTTACATCAAACGGGCGCGTGCGGGCAAATATATTTTTCAAGATCCCGTTGCATAACACAAGATCGACAATAAGCGCAGCCGCAACGATCGCCCCGCTTTTTCTCGTCTTCGGAAATGCCAGCAGAACAGCCGCCAGTATAATCCACAGAGCGCCCGCGTCTCCAAGATGTGTGACCGCTTTCATAATTTCGTTTAAAATCGGCGTCTGCAGCGTCTGCAGCCAATCTAAAAATTGTAATTCAAATACCATTTGTTTCTTCCTCCGTGCCTTTTTCCTTTCACTCTTCTGTCTTTATATATTTCGTCTTGCGATTGCCGCAGTCATCGCTGTCTCGATGCTTTTCCCGGCAATCAGTTCAAAATACTCGCAGTGTTTCTTACAATATGTCACCGCAGCACGCTCGCACACATTATCTATTCCTGTTATTTTTTTGACAAAAGAAGATGCAGATGAGACTTCTTCCACCTCGTTGAGCATTTCCGCCGAATATGTCAAAAACGGAACTTTATACTTTTCCGCCAGCGAAACAACGGCAGGTTCTTCTTTCTTTAGATCAATACTTACAAGCGCTTCAATCTGATTCATATCCAGATGATTCTTTTTCAAAATTTCTAAAAGACCTTTTTCTAAAAGTTCTTCTGAAATTCCTTTCCTGCATCCAAGTCCGACAATAATATTTTCGGCTTTAAAAGAAGTGTATTTTCATCTATCGCAGGAAACGAATCTGCAAGAATGACCCGATACCGATACTTCATTACTTCTTCTATCGTATTACATATGCAAACTTCATCCGAAAACATCTCTTTTGAATTTTTTACGGCATTTTCTGCATGATCGCCTTGCGCATAAATTCCGATCAATTCGCCGTCAAGCACCGCTGCGGAAATTCTTTTTGCCGCCTCTCTGTCCGTAATATACAATGCATTTTTTTTTTTGCAAATACATCAGCCGCAAACTTTTTCTCACATCTGTAGCAGTCGTATGCACACTGACAGCGCCTAGCAGATTTGCTATCTGATCCGCGAGCTCTGCCGCTCCTCCCACATGACCGGACAACAAAGGGATCACATACTGCCCGGCTTCATCCGCCACGACGACAGCCGAATCCGTAAATTTATCTTTCACATAAGGCGCAATATACCGAACTGCGATCCCTGCCGCACCGATAAATAAAAATGCCCACTTTCCCCAGCGTTCCCGAATCAAATCTTCCTTTTTTTCGGAAGTTGCTTCACCCCGCCTTTTTCTCCCATAACATACTTTGCAGGAGCATATCCTTCACAGATATACCCCTGCATCTTTAATTTCCTATATATGTATCGATTCTGCTTCGTTCCTCTTTCTGTAAAACTGAATATGACTACTTTCGCAATACCGCCCGTCATCACAACCTCCCGATCTTCTGCCTGACTTTTATAAAATAGTACAGATGATTCTTTGCCGAACCTTTCGGCAGCTCTCTGTCAAGTATAGCATAATCGGAACAGACTGTTCAACTTCTCGTTATATAAGGTAACAAGTTCAGCCATACAGATGGCCGCCCGTTTATGAGTAAAACAGTGGCATCAGCCGCCATAAGCATGCAGTGCGGTTTTACGAATGACGCAGACTGAACTGTTACTATATGAGACTTTCCCTGAAAATATCGATAATTTCTGTTCGATCCAGTTTCTTGTACCCGGTATCGAATACGATCGTCACATCCGCAATCCCTTCTATCATCTCTTCTGTCACCCCAAGTTCTGACAGATTCATAACAAGCCCCAGCTCTTTCATCCAGCTTTCCATAGCTGCCAGACCTTCTTCCGCAATTTCCCGATCTTCTTTTTCCGAAGCATCCACGCCCCATACATTTACCGCAAACCGTTTGAATTTTTCAAGACCATACGGCATAATATGACGATAATACGGAAGTGAAACTGCCGCCAATGTCATCCCATGCGTCGCGTTTGTATATCCGCCTACTGCCTGTCCGAGCATATGAACCATCCAGTCTGTCGATTTTCCGCATGCGACAAGCGTGTTAAGTGCCCATGTTGCCGTCCACATAATATTGCTTCTCGCTTCATAATCCTGCGGGTCTTTATTTGCGATCTTACTTGAATGAATCAGAGAACGCATCAAGCCTTCACTGATATAATCGCTCGTATTATCATCTGTATCTGAAAATATTGTTCGCAAATATGATTAAAAATATCATAAATTCCGGCAGTCATCTGATAATGTGGCAGTGTCATTGTAAACGTGGATTCAAATCGAAAATCTGGGCATAATCTTCTCATCTTCAAACACATGCCCGATCTTCTGCTTCGTCTTTTCGTTCGTAATAACCGATCCCGCATTCATCTCCGACCCTGTTCCGACCATGGTCAAAACACAACCGACCGGAATAACCTCACAGTCAGGCTCTTCAAACCGCACAAAATATTTTTCCCACGGATCTTCCGTACAATTCACGGATACAGACACTGCTTTGGCATAATCACATACCGATCCGCCGCCTACGGCAAGCAGCAGGTCTGCCTTATGCTTTCCTGCTGTCTCAATTCCTTCATACAATTTTTTCAAAGTCGGATTCGGCATAACGCCCGGGATTTCCGCGATATTTTTTCATTCTTTTTAATATATTTATTACCTTATCATAGATTCCGTTTTCTTTAATAGAACCTACACCATAAACAAGCACAACATTTTCCCCGTATTTCGGAAGCTCTTCATTCAAAAAATCAAGAGAATCTTCTCCGAAATAAAGCTTCGTAGGATTACAATAAACAAAATTTCCGTTCATATCACATCGTCTCCTTTTCATTTATCTCATTATCTTCTCTTGATATCATACTCCTTTCCCCCTGCTTCATGTCAAGTGTTTCTTCCTGCATCCGGGGACTCTAACATCAGCCAGTTGCCCCGAAATTTCCTCATCAAATTCCAATACCAGGCTCCTGCCAGATCTAACTCTTGAACGAGTTTCCATTTTGCCTGAATACTTCTGATGTCTTCAAACCAGACAACATGATCCATGCCGCCTTTCTTATATGTAAACCACGGACTTTGGGCAGTCTGCGCATACCGGATCAACGCGCCGTTTTCAACAGCAAGATCCACTGCCTGCACATTTCCGATCGTCTGAGCCCTTGTAACTCCTCTCTCATAAGGAAGCTGCCAGTCATATCCATAGTTTGGTATCCCCAAAATCAATTTTTCCGCCGGGATCTGGCTAAGAGCATACTCGACAACTTGACGTACTTTATCAAGCGGTGCGACAGCCATCGGAGGTCCGTACGTATACCCCCACTCGTAAGTCATTAAAAAAACGTAATCCGCGTTCTCCCCGATCAGTCTGTAATCCGCCCCTTCTACAAGAAGCCCTCTCTGTTCGTTTGACACCTTCGGCGGAACTGCCACAGATACCGTATATCCTTCCGGCCTTAAAAGTTCTCTCATTTTCCCGATAAACGCAGCATACTGAACTTTATTTTCAGGCAAAACATATTCAAAATCAATATTGACTCCCGCAAAGCCCCGCCTTCTTACTTCCGCAGTCAACTGTTCCAAAAGCCTTTCCTGTACCTCGACATTTTCCGTAAGCACTTTTACAAGCTGATTATTAAAAGCTCCTTCCGAAAACGGCGTAAGAACCATGATCGGTTTTGCTCCGTGACGCCATGCGGTCTCTATCATCCAAAGATCGTCCTGCAAAGGCGGAACCAGATTCCCTTCAAATGTAAAACCATAAGAAAATACAAGAAGTTCTTTTAACGCAGGAAACGACTGTTCTAAAATTTCTTTATCTATAAAAGGATAAGCATATCCGCCGACTGTTTTCCCTTTTGCCAATTCAGGCTGTGTACTTTCCTCTGCCTGCCCCTCATCAACTTCCAACAAAAGAAGCGCCTGCCCGGGCACGATCTGATTTTTGTCTTTTAGCTGATTATCATAAACGATCTTCCAAACGGGCACGCCAAATTTTACCGCAATGCCGGACAACGTATCTCCTTTTTCCACAACATAGATCAATAATAAATCACCCCCGTAACAAAAGACTATGCTTTTGCCCGAGGGATTATACTTCTTTCTCTTTCTTCTTTTTCAAATTGCCTGCCCGTTTCTGCAAAAATTTTCCAGAAGCGCATTGATCTCTCCGCCCAGTAATATAATGTACATACATCCATACAGCCAAAGCATGATCAAAATAATCGTCGTCAAACTTCCGTACATACTTGTAAAGCCTTTAAACACATCAAGGTATACCGAAAAAAAAGAACGACAAAAAGCAGCCATCCGCATGCCGTAAACACCGCTCCCGGAAGCTGTTTGCGAAGAGTTGTCTTTGCCATATTTCTCCTGTTCGGAAGAAAACGGTACACAAGATCCCAAAAAACAGTCAACACGACAAATGTAACAAACGTCCTGATCCGAATAATAAATTCGACAACTTTGCTTAAAAACGGAATGTGCTCATATACCATCACGCTGATCCTGTTTCCGAATACAGATAATACAAGGGAGCTTACGATAGCCAATAGGAATATAACTGTATAAAACGATGCTCTTATCCTCAGATAAAAATAATTACGCGTCTCCATATTCTCACAGATGCTGTTTAATCCCGATGTGACAGACAGAACGCCTTTCCCCGCTGACCAAAGCGCTACAACAATCGTAACCGAACGATCGTCCTCGACTGAAATATACTTGAGATACGATCGAACGTATCATGGCGCAACACTTCCGGAATACTTTCAAAACCGCTGTCATAACTTCGCTCATCGTTATCGGCGTAAAGCGAACCATCGTCAAGAGAAGCAAAAATATGGGGATCAAAGACAGCACAAAAAATAAGCCGCCTGTGCTGCATAAGCGCTGTGTGATGAGAATTATCGTTATAATAATCATTAATTAATCTGACTTTTTATCTTTTCCCACTTTTTTTTCATATTCACATCATAATTCCATTTAATTTCATTTGAATCACCGGAATCACCAAAGGCTCGTACCGGGATTGTAAACGGCTGCCAAGCTCCGGGGCAAACCCAAACTTCGACTTATCGCCATTGCAAAAAGCGGTCGTACAGGACGGCCGCCTTTATCTTTTGTAACTCCCCAAAATGCCGTTCCCTGTATTTTGAGTCCTAGCCACGGCTAGGTGGGCAACCGCATCTGCTTTTCTGTCGTCCACTGCTGTCGGAGGCCTGACATATTACAGAAATATAGGAATCCCGTTTAAACTAATGTAGGTTCAAAATAACAAGGTTATCGCACATCTCAGGTTATTTCTCTTTTAACTTACTGCTATTATACTCTACTTATACTATTTTTACAACCGCATATTTTTTTCCATTCAAAAAATTCAGCCATAACAGTTCAGCCCGCGCCATTCCTAAAACCGCGCTGCGTGCTTATCGCAGCTAACGTCAGCGGTTTACTCATGAACAGGCGCTTATATCATCCCGACCGCCTCGTTTACGCTTTTTACCCCGATGAGTCGAATTCCTTTGATATCTTTTACCATTTTCATGCACACCTGCGGAAGAATACACGTCTCGAATCCCAGCTTTTTCGCCTCTGCGACTCTTTGTTCGGGCATATTGACCGCGCGGACTTCTCCGCTTAGTCCGACTTCCCCGAACACGATCGTCTTTCATCAACCGGGCGGTTCTGTAACTTGAAACAAGCGCCATAACAATACCAAGATCGATCGCCGGCTCGTTCATTCTGATTCCTCCGGCGATATTGACATACGCATCCGAATTAGACAGCGCCATTCCGAGACGTTTTTCCAACACTGCCATAAGAAGATTCACTCTGTTATAATCCGTTCCGGCAGCCGTACGCCTCGGCATCCCGAAATTACTCCTGCATACAAGCGCCTGTATCTCGATCAAAATAGGCCGAGTTCCTTCCATAGAACATGCAACGACCGATCCCGCAGACTGTTCCGGTCTGCCACTCAACATATATTCCGAAGGATTTTCCACTTCCTCAAGTCCGCTCTGCCGCATCTCAAACACGCCGATCTCATTCGTCGATCCGAAACGATTCTTCACAGCGCGTAAAATTCTGTAAGAAGCGTGTCTGTCTCCTTCAAAATAAAGCACTGTATCAACCATATGTTCCAAGACACGCGGACCTGCTACCGTTCCTTCTTTCGTCACATGTCCGACAATGAAAATCGGAATACATAATCCTTTTGCAAGCTGCATAAATACATTCGTCGATTCTCTTACTTGCGACACACTTCCGGGAGCGGATGAAACTTCTTCGCTGTACATCGTCTGAATAGAGTCAATGACAACAAGTTCGGGACGCTCTTTTTCAAGAATTCCTCTTATGATCTCCAGATTCGTCTCACATAAAAGAAACAATCCGTCCGCAAAGTTTCCCATACGGTTTGCCCTTAGTTTGATCTGCGTCTGCGATTCTTCTCCCGAAATGTATAAAACTTCTTTTTATCGGCCAGAATCCTGCACACTTGAAGCAGCAAAGTAGACTTTCCGATACCGGGATCGCCGCCGACAAGCACAAGCGATCCCGGAACGATCCCTCCTCCGAGCACGCGGTCTAATTCTTTGATGCCTGTAGCGCACCGCACGTCATCTTCAGCCGTTACATCGTTAAGCGGGATCACTTTCGCTTCTCTGACAAGCTCGCGAACAGCTTTTGCTCCCTGTGTACTGCCTTTCGTCACACCGCTGCCGATCTTTTCCTCTACAAATGTATTCCACTCCCCGCATCCCGGACACTGACCGAGCCATTTTGCCTCTTCATGCCCGCAATTCTGACAGAAAAACACACTTTTCTTTCCTTTTGCCATTCATTCTCCTTCTCAAAATCAAACACTCATTAAACAATCAGATCTGACACATCCATCTTAAAAGACAGATTCTAAACGCCTCTCAGCATAAGATCTGCCTACAGACAAACGGGGTGGATATAGCATCCACCCCGAAATCAATTTAAGTATTTGTAAACTTTTCAGTTAATATATTAACATTTTACAACTCTCATTGTCGCTTCCTGTCCTTCTGAAAGTTCCACGCTGACACTGAGTTTTCCACTTAAATTCGTACGCATCTTTCCTGCGGACTCGCCGTCAATAAATACTTCATACTCACATTCCGGCTCTAATTCCAAAGTAAACTGAACGTCTCCCTTTGCGGAAACAGAAAACGCAACTTCTGAATCCGTCTCTTTAAAACCTTCCACTGCGCTTCCCGGAACAGATTCATAAACGAACATTCCGTTCCTCTCAAGTTTTGTAATTTCCGAAAAGGTTTTTACTTTATAAATATCACCTTCAAATTCATAATTATCTTTCTTCGTTTTTTCCGAAAGAGTGTAGTCTCCGAAACTGAGACTTCCGTCATTCTCCGCGCGCAATAATTCCTTCACTGCTGCCATCTTCATTTTCCTCCTAAGTATTTCACAATGTGATCACAGGATATGTTTTGTGTAAATCATTGTCTTTCGCATTCCTTTGACCTTTGTACCATTATAATATAAAATATTTGATTTTTCTACTCCTATAAACGATCTTCTTTCCGAATGAAGCGAATCTCTTTTTTCACAGTTCCCGCCTCAATGCAGTCTCCCCGCTTCACTTCTCCGTTCAGGATCGCTTCCGCAAGTTTGTCTTCCAATTCTGTCTGCAGAGCGCGGCGAAGAGGTCTTGCGCCATATTTTGCATCCGTTCCTTTTTCCGCAATAAGCGCTTTTGCCGACTCCCGTAAAGTCAGGCGGATATCCATCTGATCTTCGATCCTTTTTGTAAAATCCCGGCACATAAGCGTAACAATCTTTTTCATATGCGTTTTCTCGAGAGCATGGAATACGATGATCTCATCAATACGGTTTAAAAACTCCGGTCTAAAGATCTGTTTTACTTCATCCATCACGTTTTGTTTCATACGCTTATAATCGCCTGCAGGATCATCTTTTGCCGCAAATCCAAGCTTCTTAGGTTCTATGATCGCTTTTGCTCCCGCGTTTGATGTCATAATGATAACGGTATTGGAAAAATCTATCTTCCGCCCTTTGGAGTCCGTAATATGTCCGTCGTCCAATACTTGCAAAAGAATATTAAACACATCGGGATGCGCCTTTTCGATCTCATCAAACAAAAGTACCGAATAAGGATGTGTACGCACCTGATCGCTGAGCTGACCGCCTTCTTCATGTCCGACATATCCCGGCGGAGATCCGATCATTTTAGAGACGGAATGTTTCTCCATATATTCGGACATATCAACACGGATCATCGATTCTTCATTGCCGAACATCGCTTCGGCAAGCGCTTTCGACAACTCTGTTTTTCCGACGCCTGTAGGTCCTAAAAACAGAAACGAACCGATCGGGCGTTTCGGGTCTTTCAATCCTACACGCCCCCTCTTTACCGCACGGGCAACTGCTTTCACAGCTTCCTCCTGACCGATGACCCTCTGGTGGAGGACACTTTCCAGTTTCTTAAGACGATCCGTATCGCTTTCCGCAAGTTTTTGAACCGGGATCTTTGTCCATGAGGAAACAACTTCCGCTATATCTTCTTCTGTCACTTCCGGCTGAGAAGAAGATGTTTTTTCTGAAAACGTTTTTTTAGCTGCTCCGATTTTTTCTCTGCCTCCTCCTGCTCTTTCTGTAAAAGCGAAGCCTCTTCAAAACAACCGTTTTTAATACTCTCTTCTTTTTGCTTTTCCAGTTCTTTCAGGCGAAGATCCAAAGCCGTCAGGTTTTCCGGTACTTTATATCCTTTCAGACTGACTTTTGAACATGACTCGTCAAGCACATCTATTGCTTTATCGGGAAGGTTACGATCCGTAATGTACCGCTCGGACATCGAAACTGCCGCTTCCAGCGCCTCGTCTCTAATCAGCACCTTATGATGCGATTCGTATCTTCCTTTCAACCCTTTCAATATCTCAAGACACTGTTCTTTCGAAGGTTCTTCTACCGATACCGGCTGAAAACGCCGCTCCAGAGCCGCATCTTTCTCGATATATTTCCGGTATTCCGTGATCGTCGTCGCTCCGATCAACTGAAGTTCCCCTCTTGCAAGAGACGGTTTTAAGATGCCGGATGCATCGATCGCCCCTTCTGCTCCTCCCGCTCCGATCATTGTGTGGATCTCGTCAAGAAACAAAATAATATTTCCGTTGGACTCTACTTCCGAGATCAGACCTTTCATACGTTCTTCAAATTCACCCCGGTATTTAGACCCTGCGATCATTCCCGGAAGATCAAGCGTATAAATCCGCTTATCTTTCATTTTTTCCGGAACAACGCCTGCCGCGATACGCTGCGCCAGACCTTCCACAACCGCCGTTTTTCCTACTCCCGGCTCTCCGATCAGACAGGGATTGTTTTTCGTCCTGCGGCTTAACACCTGCATAAGGCGATACATCTCCTCTTCCTGCCTACAACGGGATCTTGTTTTCCCTCCTCTGCCCGAGCCGTCATATCTGTACAATACTGCTCGATCACAGAGCCGCTTCCTCTCGACTCGTCCTGAAGTTCATCCTGATAATCTTTCGGATCGACTCCCGATGCATTTAAAATATCTTTTAAAAGTTTTTGAAGGCTGATATTCAGCGTGATCAAAATTCTTGCGGCGACGCAGTCCACATCCCGTATCATCGACAAAAGCAAGTGCTCCGTTCCGACCTCGGCTGTACGGAGACGATGCGCTTCCTTCTCACTGTTCGCGAGGATATAGCGAAGCCTTGGACTTTCTTTCGGTTTCTGCGATGCGGGCATCTCCTCCCGGGGAGCGATCAGTTCATCCATAAGCTGCATGATCTTTTCTGTCTCAACGCCGTTTTGCGCAAGCACCTGTCCCGCAACCCCCGAAAACTCCTCCCGCAGTCCGAGAAGCAGATGTTCCGTACCTATGTAAGGATGCTTCATCTCCTTTGCTTTCTTCGCAGCATATCTGACTGCATTTGCCGCCTGTTTTGTATATGAAATATGCATAAGTTCCTCCTGTCGGTTATTTTGCTTTCAAATCTGCTAAAACAAATTATTCATAATCATCGAATATCTCATCTACCAGTTCATGCACTTCCTGCCTCGAAATATTTTTACAACAGCCTCTTGCAAGAACGATCTGAAGCTGTCTTTTCATCACCTGCAGTTCCTCTAACTTATCAATATCAAGAGAAATTACAGCTCCTCTTCGCTTGTCAAGACTGATATAGCCTTCCCGCTTCAGTACACTATATGCTTTGTTTACCGTGTGCATGTTGACGCCGATCGTATCCGCAAGACGCCGCACCGACGGAAGTGAATCTCCTTCATGAATGACCGATGTAGCGATCCCCATGATGATCTGATTACAAAGCTGAATATAAATCGCTTCATCACTGTTAAAATCAACTTCTATGATCATATCTTTCTCCTTTCGGAATTTGTTATATGTATAATAGCACAATCTTATAATTTTTCAAACTTTTAATTAAACTTTTTCTGATGGATTTTTCAAGCTTCTTAAGAGAACAAAAAAGAGCCTGATACCAGACCCTTTATGTTTTATCGGTGTTCCTATTTATTTCTGACAAATTCGCGGAAACTGCATACTGATCTTCGTTCCTCTTCCTTCTTCACTTTCCACACTGACCTTCGCCCCATGCAGAAGCGCTCCGTGCTTGACGATCGAAAGTCCGAGTCCCGTTCCTCCGCGCTCTTTTGAATGACTTTTATCGACTCGGTAAAACCGCTCAAATATGCGTTCCTGATGTTCTTTCGGAATTCCTATACCTGTATCTGACACACTGATTTTCGGTCCATTCAACGTATTTCCCGCCCAAACCGAAACTTTTCCGTTTTCATAGTTATATTTTACTGCATTTTCGCAGACATTATAAACCATTTCATCTAATATCTGCCGGATTCCATGATAATGAACAGATTCTCCCGAAAGTTCGATCCGAATATTTTTCTGTGCCGCCTGCGGCGAAAGACGACTGACAATCTCCCTCGTCAGTTCATACAGATCCACATCTTCTTTTTCCAATTCCACAGATTTTTCATCAAGCTTTGATAATTTAATAATATCTTCGATCAGGGTGATCAGTCTGCGCGCCTCTTTGTAGATGCGTTCCGAAAAACCGGAAATATCTTCCGGACGGACCAATCCGTTTTTCATGATTTCCGCATAGCCGGAAATCGACGTAAGCGGCGTTTTCAGTTCGTGAGATACATTTGCGGAAAACTCTTTCCTCATATTCGCAACCGCTTCTTTTTCTCTGTTCTGCCGGTCCATCGCCTCCAGCAAAGGACTTAATTCCTCATAAATATCACTGTCCAATGGACGTTCCAGATCAAGTTCATTGATCGGTTTGATCAATCGATTTGTCTGCCATCTTGCCAAAGCGAAAGCGAACAATATTGTCAGTACGGCAAGAATTCCCATCACCGGCATTAGACTGACTGCGGTACTTGCCAGATTATCAATCGACTTGGATACGCGCAGCACCGTTCCGTCGTTGAGAAGAAGAGCATAATAATACATATCCTTCCCTACCGTTTCTGACTTTCTTACGTCTGCCCCTTCTCCTTTAGAAAGAGCTTCTCTGACTTCTTTTCGGTTTCCGTGGTTTTTAAGGATGTCTGCATCTCTGCGTGAATCATAGAGAACCGTTCCGTCTGCTTTGATCTGCGTCACCCTTGTGCTTTCCACAACATTATCCATCTGTTTCATATAATCGCTGTCAGACAAATTGATCGCTTCACGAATATATGCCGCTTCCTGTTTTACTTCTGTCTGAAGCAGATTCATATTCCGATTATAAAGGATAACCGAAAGGATCACATAAGCAAGCACAAGAGTTACCGTCAAAATCACAGTCATGCTTTGCTGGATTTTTTTCTTTATACTCATGCGCTTCCTCCTATGCGATACCCGACTCCGCGTACTGTCTGAATGATTTCTCCCTTTTCACCCAGCTTTTGTCTAAGCGTCCTGATATGTACATCAACAGTTCTTGTTTCTCCGTCAAAATCATATCCCCATATTTCTGTAAGCAACTGATCTCTTGTCAAAACAATTCCTTCGTTTCTCATCAGCTTTTCAAGCAGTTCAAATTCTTTTAATGTAAGAGGTACTGTCCGTCCATCTACGGTCACTTCATGTTTCTTCACATCAATATGAACTCCTTGTATTTCCGGATTTTCCCTTTCCTGCGATCCTTTGCTTCTGCGAAGAACCGCCTTGATGCGGGAAACAAGCTCCATCATCCCAAACGGTTTTGTCACATAATCGTCCGCTCCCGAATCCAGACCGATCACTTTATCATATTCCGATCCTTTTGCAGTTACCATAATCACCGGAATACTTTTCGTCTTGGACGAACATTTTAATTTTTTTAATATCTCCAGACCGTCTTCTCCCGGAAGCATGATATCAAGCAAAATAAGCTCCGGCGTTCAAACGCCAGAGCCTCCGTAAAGGCCGAACCATCCGCAAACCCTCTGGCTTTAAGCCCCGTTGTCTCCAATGTATATATGACCAGTTCTCTGATATTGTCGTCATCTTCCACGCAATATATCATTCTTCCAGTTCTCCTTTACTTGTTTTGTTCATTATTCCGCATGTATGATCGCATGATCCTTATGCACTCCCGTAATGAAAATTCTACCATTCGGCAATATTCGTCGCATGATCTCCGATACGTTCCAGATATTTTGTCACCATGATCAGATCAAAATGCGTTTCCCGTTCTCGCCTTTTTC
>ENA-OQJH01000420-OQJH01000420.1-human-gut-metagenome-genome-assembly--contig:-NODE-420-length-23885-cov-1.731585_pt1 | contig 23885 bp, 35 predicted proteins | sample MGYA00242597_ERZ504763 | MGnify/ENA primary metagenome ERZ504763 (study PRJEB26092, sample SAMD00036359) | human gut metagenome | host: Homo sapiens | study: EMG produced TPA metagenomics assembly of...
AAAAGAAAGATTATTACTATCAGTGGTATGAAAATGAAGCAGTGATCAACCAGATCTTAGAAGAATTTGGATTAGATACATCGACAGGCAAGATTGTAAACGGCATATGCCAGTAGCAGTAAAGAAAGGCGAAAGCCCGATCAAATGTGGAGGAAAGCTATTTGTCATTGATGGTGGATTCTCGAAAGCATATCAGAAGACAACAGGGATCGCAGGTTATACCTTAGTGTCTAATTCTTACGGATTAAAACTCGTAGCACACGAACCATTTGTATCAAGAACTACAGTGATCAGAGAGGAAACAGATATCCATTCAGATACGATCGTTATCAATAAGGTAACGAAACGTAAATGTGTTATGGATACTGATAATGGCAAGGCACTACAGGAGAAAGTGGCAGATCTTGAACAGTTATTATGGGCTTATCAGAAGGGACTTATTACGGAGCGTATTTAAATTAATTTTCATAAATTGTATCATACACATAGATTAACAGATGGAAATTGGGTGCATAAACTATAAAAAACCTGAGGTATTTCTATGCTATGTGAAAATGCAGCTCAGAGTAATGATTATTTTGAATTTATCGGAGAATACAGTGGAGTACTTGACTATGTAAAAGAAGAATTCAACACAGAATGTATTACAGTGATCGATCAGAGATTCGCGATCGCATATGTCAAAAAGAACGGACGGACATCCATATATGGACAAAATTATCCATATAATACGATTCCACGTTGTTTCGGTCTGATGGACACACAGATGTTAGAAGATGTCGGAGTAGCGCAAGTCAGAAGGAGTATCTTGGATCTTTATGGAAATGGTGTTTTAGTTGGAATGATCGATACAGGGATCGACTATGAACATCCAGCATTTCGCTATGAAGATGGCAGCAGTAAGATATATTCTCTCTGGGATCAGACAATAGAAGGTGACCCAGAAGATACATTTCTGGGATATGGGACAGAATATACAAAAGAACAAATAGAAGAGGCACTGAAAAGCGACGTGCCACAGCAGAAAGTACCATCGAAGGATGAATCTGGACATGGTACTTTTTAGCAGGTTTAATTGCTGGAAATGAGGATAACGAAACAGGATTTTCAGGAATTGCTCCGAATGCAGGATTGATCGTAGTGAAATTAAGAAAAGCAAAAGACTATTTGAAAGAATATTACTGTATTGATCCAAAATATGAAGCATATGCAGAAACAGACATCATGCTGGCAGTTCACTATATCGATCATATTGCAGAACAGTTGCAAAGACCGATCGTCATATTCTTAGGTATTGGCACCAACCTTGCGTCTCATCTTGGAACAGGACCATTAGACCAGTATCTGTCAGGCAGAGCGATGCTTCGGGGAGTCGCAGTTGTCACAAGCGCTGGAAATGAGGGGCAGGCAAGACATCATTACAGTGGTCAGGTTTCACAAAATGATGCAAAAGTGGAAGTCAAAGTTGGAGAGTCGGAGTATGGATTTACAATGGAACTATGGGGATTAGCTCCGAACCGCTATTATGTAGATATTGAGTCACCGTCAGGACAGAAAACAGGTAGGATACAAGGTGGGTTAAGCGGGCAAAGATATGTAACATTTTTATTAGAAAAAACAAGGCTGATCGTAGAATACTTTACGGTAGATACATCTGCAGGAGCTCCAGTTATCGTTATGAGATTTCAAAATCCGGCACCAGGAATCTGGAACATCTACGTCAGTGACGATGGCGTAGGAAATCGTGAATTTGATCTGTGGCTTCCAATCACAAACTTTATCAGCGAAGATACATTTTTCTTGGAATCCACACCATATAATACACTGGTAGCACCATCAAATACAGGATTGCTGATATCTTGTGGAAGTTATAATTCCAACACAGGAAGCCTCGCGATCGACAGCAGCAGGGGATTTCCAAGAAATGCGGTTAAACCAGATTTTACAGCACCAGGAGTAGAAATTCTAGGACCGTTACCAAGGAAACGCTATGGCAGAAAATCAGGAACAAGCGTTTCAGGAGCAATTACCGCGGGTATAGCAGCATTGATGTTAGAATGGGGGATCGTGCAGAAAAATGATATGCAGATCAATACGACAAGAATTAAAAATTATCTGATCCGGGGAGCAAGGAGAGATCCGGAAAGAATCTATCCAAACAGAGAATGGGGGTATGGTCAAGTGGATCTGTATGAGACATTTTTGGGAATTCGGTAACAGCTATTTTTTGACTCATACATGCAGCATTACTTTTCGATAATTTACGAAGCAAAGAAACAAACAACTAAAGAAACAGTCCCCACAAATATCCGTTCACTCCATACAAAGGAATCGCAAATAAAATAAAAACAAATCTGGATCACAAGAGATACACTATTATGAAGCAGTGTATCTTTTGTTTTTCCAAGCCCATTTAATATGGTAGATAAGATGGAAGAACAATACAAAAACGGACATAAAAAAGACAATGATCTTAAATACTTTCCGCAAAGAGGATCATGAAAAAGAAATTTCCAATCCAGGGTCCAAAAACAAAGAATCCGCCAAAAGCTCCAATTCCAAGAAATGTACAAAAGATAAGAGGTAAGATCGCACAACGTCGAAGATAAGAGGGATCGTTGTGAGTTTTGGCAGCAGAAATCTTAGGCAGAAGCATCAAAGATAATGCATTGGTGATCGTAGAAGGAAACATGATAAAAGGCAGTGCCATGCCGCTTAAGATGCCATAGATCTCGACGCTGCGGTAACGATTTCCATAAAAACGATATAACATCATTGGGATCAGAATACTTTGCACACTCTGTAATAAGGTGACAGAAAAACTATTCAAAGTCAGTGGGATCCCAAGGGATAACAGTTCATGAAATACAGAACGTTTTGATGCAGAAAGAGTAGACTTTGACAAGCTGTCAGCAGACTTTTTGTGTAAGAAATAGAAGATCAGAGTAAAGAAAAATGAAATGATCTCCCCAACAGTCATTCCACAGACAGCTAGAAAAGCAGGAACTGGCATTTTCTCTATCATGAATACAGAAAGTAAAAAGATAGAGGATACCCTTGAAATCTGTTCCAGACACAAAGAAAAAGCAGGAACACCCGAATTCTCAATTCCAAGGCAGTACCCATGAATACAGTTTTTGATCCCGACAAATGGAAGAACAAGAACAGCAAGTCTCAGGCATGGTACACAGCTTGGTTCATGAAGAAAAACTGAACAGATCAGTCTGCATACCAAAATACAAAGAAGGAGAAAATGATACAAAGGCACAGTGTAAGAATGATCGTAATGCGAAGTACATAACGAGCAGCATTAATATTTCCCGCAGCTTTTTTCTCAGCAGTGATCTTAGAAAGTGCGATCTGAAATCCCTGAAAACAGACAGCAAACCCGAGGAGATAAACAGGAAAGATCAATTGATAAATTCCAATCTGATGTGCACCGATCACGCCTGCCAGAAATATTCTATTATAGAAGCCGATGAGTCTTGAAAAAAAATTAGAGAGTGTTAAAATCACAGTTCCGCAAATAAACGGGCTTGCCTTTTTCATAGGAAATACCAGCCATTTTTAATCATTTGTATGAAATAAAAAAAGAATAAATGCAAAATAATAGTTGACATAAGATACATGCTTTGTTAAGATAACAAATGAAATCCGAGTTATATAGTCGGGATTGAGGTGAGAGAATGAAATTATCGACAAAAGGACGCTATGGATTAAGAGCGATGGTAGACATTGCAGTATACAGTCAGGACAGCCCGGTACCGATCAGTGCGATCGCAGAGAGACAGAATATTTCAGTCAGATACTTAGAGCAATTATTACCCAAATTGAAGAAAGCGGGGATTATCAAAAGTATTCGTGGGGCACAGGTGGATATATGTTAGATAAAGATCCAAAAGATATTTCGGCAGGAGATATTTTAAGGACTTTGGAAGGAGATTTAACACCAATCGACTGTGCAGCATTTACCGGAGACACATCGACTTGCAGCGGCACAAAATTCTGTGTGACCAAGACAGTTTGGCAACGAATCAATGACAGCGTTCAGCAGGCGGTTGATTCGATCACTTTACAAGAATTGATGGAAGAATCAATCGAAATACATACCAAATATGATCAAGAAGAAAGGTAGGAATCATAATCATGGAAAAGAAAATCATTTACTTAGATCATGCTGCTACTACAGCAACAAGACCGGAAGTTGTAGATGCAATGCTTCCTTATTTTACAGAAAACTTCTGGAATCCATCCAGTGTATATACACCAGCATTAAATAACCGTAAAGTTGTAGACGAATCAAGAGAAACGATCGCAAGATCACTTGGAACAACAGCAGAGAATATCTACTTCACAGCAGGTGGTTCTGAATCTGATAACTGGGCATTGAAATGTACAGCAGAAGCTTATGCAAACAAAGGAAAACATATCATCACAAGTAAGATCGAACATCATGCGATCCTTCATACATGTGAATATCTTGAGAAAAAAGGATTTGAGATCACATATATTGACGTTGATGAAAACGGAATCTTAAAATTAGATGACTTAAAAGCAGCGATCAGACCAGATACGATCTTAATCTCTGTGATGTTTGCAAACAACGAGATCGGAACGATCCAGCCAATTAAAGAAATCGGAGCTATCGCAAAAGAACATGGATCTTATTCCATACAGATGCAGTTCAGGCATATGCTCAGATTCCGATCAATGTAGATGAATATAATATCGATATGTTAAGTGTCAGCGGACACAAATTCGGTGGACCAAAGGGAATCGGATTCTTATATATCAGAAAAGGATTAAAACTTCGTTCTTTCATTCATGGTGGAGCACAGGAAAGAAAAAGACGTGCCGGAACAGAGAACATTACAGGTATCGTAGGAATTGCAAAAGCAGTTGAGATCGCATTTGCAACAATGGATGAAAGAATCAAACATGAGACAGAAGTCCGTGACTATGCGATCAAGAGAATCCTGCAGAAGTTCCTTACTGCCGTTTAAATGGAGATGCACAAAAGAGAGTACCAAACAACATCAATATCAGCTTCCAGTTTATCGAAGGAGAATCTTTACTGATCATGCTTGATATGGCAGGAATTTGTGCATCCAGTGGATCAGCATGTACATCAGGATCCTTAGATCCATCTCATGTACTGTTAGCTATTGGACTGCCTCATGAGATCGCTCATGGATCACTTCGTATGACGATCGGAGAAGAAACAACAAAAGAAGACAAGCAACAGAAGCAAAGAGCGCAGATGCAGATTTAAGCGGATCCATCAGCATGGTAGGTTCCACTTCTATGGAGAAGTTCGCAAATGCATTAAGCGAAGCATTTATGGAGAAATATCCAAAGGTAACAGTAACCGCTGAGTTCGTAGGTTCCGGCGCTGGTATCGAGGCAGTTTCTAACGGAACAGCAGATATCGGTAACTCTTCCAGAAACTTAAAAGATGAGGAAAAAGCAAAGGGAGTTGCAGAAAACATCGTAGCAATCGATGGTATCGCAGTTGTAGTTGATCCTGCAAACACAGTAGAAGATCTGACCAAGGATCAGCTGACCAGCATTTATGACGGAACAGTAACCAACTGGAAAGATGTAGGCGGAAATGATGCTCCAATCGTAGTAGTAGGACGTGAGGCAGGTTCCGGTACAAGAGGTGCTTTCGAGGAACTGTTAAAGCTGGAAGATGCCTGCAAGTACAGCAATGAATTAGACAGCACCGGCGCAGTAATGGCAAAGGTAGCATCTACCCCAGGTTCCATCGGATATGTTTCCCTGGATGTATTAGATGACACTGTAAAGGCATTAAAATTAGACGGCGCTGAGCAACCGAAGAGAACATCAAGGCAGGAAAGTACTTCTTAAGCCGTCCATTCGTAATGGCTACTAAGGGCGAGATCAGCGAGCAGAGCGATCTTGTAAAGGCACTGTTTGACTTCATCTATCTGACGAAGGCTCTGAACTTGTAAAATCTGTAGGTCTGATCACAGCTGACAAATAATCAGTGGACAGATAACACGAAAAAGAAATAAAGATGATAAAAAGTGTGAGTCATACAAAACGAAAGGAGACTGTCTGCAATGACACAGGAAACATTTTCCGTCCGTTCCCATCATGGCAGCAAGTCTACAGTAGAAAGAGCTGCAGAAGCGATCTTCACCGCATGCGGCTTTTTCGCTGTTCTGGCTGTTGCTTCCATTACATTATATATGATATTCAGCGGTACACCGGCGCTGTTTAAAGTAGGCATCTTGGATATCCTTTTTGGTACCTTATGGCAGCCGGCTGCTGCTACACCAAGTTTTGGTATCCTGTATGTTATCCTTACATCCATTGTGGGAACCTTTCTGGCGATCCTGATCGGTGTGCCGGTTGGCGTGATGACAGCAGTTTTCCTGGCAGAAGTAGCGCCGAAAAAAACTGGCCAATGTAGTCCGTCCGGCAGTAGAGCTGTTAGCAGGTATCCCGTCCGTTATCTACGGTCTGTTAGGCATCCTGATCTTAAATCCTCTGATGTATAAAATGGAACTGGCTGTATTTAAAGGTTCTTCTACTCATCAGTATACCGGCGGCGCAAACCTGATCTCTGCAGTTTTAGTACTGGCGCTGATGATCCTTCCAACCGTTATCAACATCAGTGAGTCTGCATTAAGAGCTGTTCCGGGTCATTTAAAAAGCGCTTCCCTTGCATTAGGCGCTACAAAGATCCAGACTATTTTCCAGGTGATCCTTCCTGCAGCAAAATCCGGTATTATCACAGCCGTTGTTTTAGGAACAGGAAGAGCCATCGGCGAGGCAATGGCTATTACACTGGTATCCGGAAGTTCCGTAAACTTCCCCCTTCCATTTAACTCCGTCCGCTTTCTGACTACTGCTATTGTAGCAGAAATGGGATATGCATCCGGACTGCACAGAGAAGTATTATTTACCATCGGCCTTGTATTATTTGCATTTATCATGATCATCAACATTGGTTTAAACAGTATTCTGAAGAAGGGAGAGAAAACAAAATGACAGGTGAAGCCGCTATCCGTATCAATGAAAACTCCGTGATCCGGGAAAGCATTTATGGAAAACGCATCCGCAGCACAGATGTGATCTTAACCGGTATTATCTACGGATGTGCCAGTCTCTCCATGCTCCTTCTCATCGGAATTTTAGGTTATACCTTTGTAAGAGGTGTCCCACATGTGACCTGGTCCTTTTTAAGCACTGTTTCCAGCGCTACAAAGGGAACTTTCGGTATCCTTGGAAATATTATCAACACTCTTTATATTGTAGTGATCACTTTGCTGATCGCAACTCCTATTGGTGTAGGTTCTGCGGTTTACTTAAATGAGTATGCAAAACCGGGAAAGATCGTCCGTCTGATCGTATTTACAACAGAAACACTTTCCGGTATTCCTTCTATTATATTTGGTCTTTTCGGAATGGTATTTTTCGGAAATACACTGGGACTGGGCTACTCCATTCTTACCGGTTCCCTGACACTGACTTTAATGATCCTTCCACTGATCACAAGAACCACCCAGGAAGCATTAAAGACCGTTCCTGACAGTTACCGTCACGGTGCACTGGGAATTGGTGCTACTAAGTGGTATATGATCCGCACCATCCTTCTTCCAAGCGCTATGCCTGGTATCCTTACAGGTGTTATCCTGGCGATCGGACGTATCGTAGGTGAGTCTGCAGCTTTACTGTTTACTGCAGGAAGCGGCTATTACCTTCCAAAGAACCTGTTTGGCAAGGTACTTGAGTCAGGTGGTACACTGACTATCCAGCTGTATCTGTTTATGCAGAAGGCAAAATACAATGAAGCTTTCGGCGTAGCAGTTGTTCTTCTGGTGATCGTACTGGCAATCAATGCACTGGCAAAATATCTGTCCCACCGGTTTAATGTAGAGACAAGATAAACGTGAAAGACGCGAAAGGGAAATGAGTATATATGGAAAATAAAGTAAAGATCTCCACACAGAACCTGAACCTGTACTATGGAGAAAATCATGCACTGAAAAATATTAATCTGGACCTTTATGAAAATAAGATCACTGCATTTATCGGACCATCCGGATGTGGAAAATCTACGTATTTAAAAACATTAAACCGTATGAATGACCTGGTTCCAAATGTAAAGATCGAGGGAACCGTGCTTCTTGACGGGGAAGATATTTATGATCCGCAGGTAGACACCACACTTCTTCGTAAAAAAGTGGGAATGGTGTTCCAGCAGCCAAATCCATTTCCGATGAGTATTTATGATAATGTGGCTTACGGCCCAAGAATTCACGGTATCAAGAACAAGGCACAGTTAGATGAGATCGTAGAGCGCAGTTTAAAGGGCGCAGCTTTATGGGATGAGGTTTCTGACCGTTTAAAGAAATCTGCACTGGGACTTTCCGGTGGTCAGCAGCAGCGTCTTTGTATTGCAAGAGCGCTGGCAGTAGAGCCGGAGGTTCTGTTAATGGATGAGCCTACATCTGCACTGGACCCGATTTCTACCTTAAAGATCGAGGACCTGATGGACGATCTGAAGAGCAAGTATACGGTTGCTATTGTTACCCACAACATGCAGCAGGCAACCCGTATTGCAGATTATACAGCATTTTTCCTGGTAGGCGAGGTAGTGGAATATGCTACCACAGATGAACTGTTTACCATGCCAAAGGACAAGAGAACGGAAGATTATATTACCGGACGTTTTGGTTGATGGAATGTGATCCTACGGTAAAATGTGAGAATGTAGAGTTGCGAAAATGTTGGAAAAGCAACGGAAAGGGGCATAAGGGATGCGCATTACTTATGAACATGAATTAGAGGAGTTGAATAAATGCCTGCGTGATATGGCCATGATGGTGGAAAAAGCCATTGAGCAGACTTTCGTGGCATTTGAAGACCAGAATTATACCATGGCAGAGGATGTTATTAAAGGAGACCGGAATGTAAATGACATGGAACGTGCCATTGAGTCCCGTTGTCTGTCCCTGATCCTTCGCCAGCAGCCGGTAGCAAGGGATCTGCGCCAGATCTCCACTGCTCTTAAGGTGGTAACGGATCTGGAACGTATTGGAGATCATGCATCAGATATTGCAGAGCTGATCCTGCGGATCAAGAGTGATCATGCATACCACATTGTACAGCATCTTCCTGCTATGCAGCGTCAGCCCAGAAAATGGTCCATGATGCAGTAGAAGCATTTATTAAGCAGGACGTGGAAGAGGCAGAGGAGATCATCCGCAGGGATGATGAGGTGGATGCGCTGTTTAATCAGGTAAAATCGGATGTGGTGGAGCTGTTAAAATCTGCGCCGTCCCATGCAGACCAGGGGATCGACCTGTTGATGATTGCCAAGTACTTAGAGCGTATTGGGGATCACGCGGTAAATGTATGTGAATGGACCCAGTTCTGTAAGACCGGTGCGCTGAAAAATGTGCGTATTATGTAAGGGGATTTAGATGTAAACACGAAAGAGTCCGCAGGCCGGGCTCTTTTTAATGCGTTTTTATGCATGATATGCAAATTTTTAATGCGTTATTTTGCACGTATAGCCATAAAATGTGGCAAAGTAATGCGGAAATTTGCTTGACATGTGCATGGTCTGCGATATAATACAAGTATAAAATGATACCGGGGTAAAAACACGTAGCAATCCGGTATCGGTGGGAAGCAAAATGTAAGAGGAGGACTATTTTCATGAAGTTTTTTATTGACACAGCAAATGTAGATGATATCCGCAAGGCAAATGATATGGGAATTATCTGTGGTGTTACCACAAACCCATCCCTGATCGCAAAAGAAGGCCGTGATTTTAAAGAGGTTATCAAAGAGATCACTTCTATCGTTGACGGACCGATCAGCGGCGAAGTAAAGGCAACTACTGTAACAGCAGAAGGAATGATCGAAGAAGGCCGTGAGATCGCTAAGATCCATCCAACATGGTTGTTAAGATCCCTATGACTGTAGAAGGCTTAAAGGCAGTTAAGGTCTTCACGCAGAAGGCATTAAGACCAACGTAACTCTGATCTTCTCCGCAGCACAGGCACTGTTAGCTGCAAGAGCAGGCGCTACCTATGTATCCCCATTCTTAGGACGTCTGGATGATATTTCCATGCCAGGTATTGATCTGATCTATGATATCACTGAGATCTTCCAGATGCACAACATCGAAACTGAGATCATTGCAGCAAGTGTCCGCAACCCGATCCATGTGATCGACTGCGCAAAGGCTGGCGCTGATATTGCAACTGTTCCATACAAGGTATTAGAGCAGATGACCAAGCATCCTTTAACTGACCAGGGAATTGCCAAGTTCCAGGCTGATTATAAGGCAGTATTTGGTGAATAAAGTAGAGGAAAAAACTGCGTCAAAATCACCTGAAACCGATTTGCAAGTATCATTGTACACTGGCTTTCGCATGCACCTGTTCGCCTGTATCGGACTTTGTCCGCCACATTCGTACAGCTGCGCTCAAGATGTGTACAATTGATATTTGCAAATCGAACGGTCATTTTGACGCAGTTTTTTGATTGGAAGAAGTAAGAGCCGCCCATACCGGGCGGCTCAAACTGTTTTACAGGAAATCTAATCCTCTGTTTTTATATCGTGATGCCATCTCCTGGGGCACATTTCCATCTGTGATGAGAGTTGTAAAATCCTCGATCCCACACACCTGGTATCGTGAAACAGTGTTCAGTTTGATGGGATTTACCAGTGCGATGACCCGGCTGGAGGAGTGGATCAGCTGGCGTTTGATGCTGACTTCTTCGGGATAAGGAATGGTCATGCCGTATTCCGGGTGGATGGCATAGACACCCATGAAGCACAGATCCGGGTGATAGGCAGCAGCCTGGGCAGCGGCTACTTCCCCTACTGTGGTCATGGAGTCTTTTAACAGATCACCGCCCAGGATAATAACCCGGATCTGCTCTTTTAAGGAGCATACATGGGCAATGCTGTAGCTGTTGGTAAGAACTGTAAGCTTTAAATTATCAGGGATATTTTTGGCAAACTGGAGATTGGTGCTGCTGCCGTCAATGGCAACCAGCTGGTCCGGCTCCAGAAATTCCAGTGCCCGCATGGCAAGCTGCTGTTTTAAGGCAACATCCGCGGTTTCCCCGGTCAAAGAAGTTGATGACCGGTTTTTCCAGAGGAATGGCACCGCCAAATACCCGTTTTAACTGTCCTTTCTGGTCCAGGTCTAACAGGTCACGGCGTATGGTATCTTCGGAAACCTTTAATTCCCCGGCCAGGTGGCTGACCACTACCTTTCCGGAGGAATGAAGTTTATTTAAGATCCAGGTCTGTCTTTCTTCTTTTAACATGATAATGTCCTTTCATAATCATATTCACAATGACAACCATAACCTGTTTTAAAATCCCAACAGGCATACGATAACCGGCAGGAATACAGCCGGAAGCATATTTGCGATCTTGATCTTTGTTCCAATGGTCAGATTTAAACCAAGGGCAAAGATAAGGATAGAACCGATACAGGAAAGGCGTCCGATCATCAGGTCTGTAAGATAGGGTTTTACCAGACCTGCAAGAAGAGTGATACTTCCCTGGTAGATGCCTACGGGAAACATGGAAAATGCAGCGCCGATACCTAAGGATGCTACAAAAACAATGGAAAGCACGCCGTCCATAACAGCTTTTGTAAAGAGCATGGTATAATCATGGTTTAAACCGTCTTCAATGGAACCGACGATGGCCATGGCACCGATGCAGAAAACAAGGGAGGTGCTTACAAAGGCTTCTGTAAAATTGGAGGAAGAGGAACCATTTGGAAGCTTGGATTTGACCCAGTCCCCCAGGTTTTCCATTCTCTGTTCCAGATCCAGACATTCACCGATGGCAGCGCCGATTGCCATGCAGATGACTACCACTAACGTATCTTTGGTCTCAAAGGTAGTTCCTGATACGTTCATCAGCCCTTTGATAGCGCCTGTAACACCAACAAAGACCACACAGAGCCCCACTGCGCTGGAAATCGTGGTCTGCAGCCGTTTGGGAATGCCATTTTTTAATAAAAGTCCAATACCGCTTCCGATAAGGATAGCAGCCATATTTACAAGTGTACCTAAGCCAGTCATATGTAAAACCTCACGATATATCGATATGTTCTGAAAATAACAAGGACATATTACCATATTTCAGGGAAGATTGGAATAAAGATTTGAGGGGCGTGTACTGCCCGGGGTTTACAGTGTCCGCCAGAGCAAGTATAATAGAAGTAATATTCCGATGCATCTTGTGCGGCATAGCCGTGCAAGATGAGTCGCTTAAGTAAATTTTAAAGAAACGAGGATATAAATATGAAAAAGCTGGAAGAATATGTAAGAAGCATCCCGGATTTTCCGGAACCTGGTATTATTTTCAGGGACGTAACTACCATCCTTCAGGATGCAGACGGTCTGCACCTGGCAGTGGACAGTATCCCGCAATATGTTAAAGGATGTAGATTATGATGTAGTAGTAGGTCCTGAGTCCAGAGGATTTATCTTTGGTGTGCCGGTTGCCTATGCAGAGCACAAGGGCTTTGTTCCGGTCCGCAAAAAGGAAAACTGCCTTGCGAGACTGTTTCTGCAAAGTATGCACTGGAATATGGCACTGCAGAGATTGAGATGCACAAGGACTCCATTACTCCTGGACAGAAGGTTGTTATCATTGATGACCTGATCGCTACCGGTGGTACTACGGAAGCAATTATCAAGCTGATCGAAGAACTGGGCGGCAAGGTAGTGAAGATCTGTTTTGTAATGGAACTGGCAGGACTTAAGGGAAGAGAACTTTTAAAGGGCTATTGATGTTGAGTCTGCTATTATCTATGAGGGTAAGTAATCAGAACTCATAAGAAAGTAATAGGTATACCAGACCTGCTTTTTTATTTAAAAAAAATTATAATGGTAACTAATTATTTGTAAAAAGGTGGCCACATATATGGGAAAAGAGGGAACAAAAGAAAAACTGGATATAGAGCTTGAAGCTCCGGCGGACTTTACCAGCCCGGAAGTGTTGTATCAGGATCTGGTCAAAACGATCCATAAATACCATCCTTCCGATGATATTTCCATGATCGAAAAGGCATACAAGGTCGCTGCAGAAGCACATAAGGATCAGAAGAGAAGTCTGGAGAGCCTTATATCATCCATCCTTTATGTGTGGCTATTATCCTGGCTGATCTGGAGATGGACAAGGAGACCATTGCAGCCGGCCTTCTTCATGACGTAGTAGAAGATACCGTCATGACACTGGATGAGCTGACCAAAGAGTTTGGTCCAGAGGTTGCTTTCCTGGTAGACGGTGTTACCAAGCTGACTCAGTTAAACTGGGATAAAGATAAAGTGGAGATCCAGGCTGAGAACCTGCGCAAGATGTTCCTTGCAATGGCAAAGGATATCCGCGTTATCATCGTTAAGCTGGCAGACCGTCTTCACAACATGCGTACCGGCCAGTACTGGAAGCCGGAGAAGCAGAAGGAAAAAGCAAGGGAGACCATGGAGATCTATGCTCCTATTGCAGACCGTCTGGGTATTTCCAAGATTAAGATCGAATTAGATGACTTATCACTTAAGTTTTTAAAGCCGGAAGTTTATTATGACCTGGTAGAAAAAGTGGATCTGCGCAAAGATGCAAGAGAAGCTTTTGTCCAGTCCATTGTAGATGAAGTAAAGGCACATTTAGACGAAGCAGGCATTGAAGCCACCGTAGGCGGCAGAGTAAAGCATTTCTTCAGTATTTATAAGAAGATGTTAAAGCAGAACAAGACCCTGGATCAGATCTACGATCTGTTTGCTGTGCGTATCATGGTAGACACAGTAAAGACTGTTATGCAGCTCTTGGTGTGATCCATGAAATGTACAAGCCAATTCCTGGTCGTTTTAAAGACTATATCGCTATGCCGAAGCAGAACATGTACCAGTCTCTGCATACAACTCTGATCGGCAGCACCGGACAGCCATTTGAGATCCAGATCCGTACTTACGAGATGCACCGTACTGCTGAGTATGGTATCGCTGCTCACTGGAAATACAAAGAGAGCGGAAGCGGACAGATCGCTGCCGGAAAAGAAGAAGAGAAATTAAGCTGGCTGCGCCAGATTTTGGAGTGGCAGCGTGATACAGATGATTCCAAAGAGTTTTTAAGCATGGTAAAGGGTGATTTAGACCTGTTCTCTGACAGTGTTTACTGTTTCACTCCGTCCGGTGATGTAAAGACTCTTCCAAGCGGCTCTACTCCTATTGATTTTGCTTATTCCATCCACAGTGCGGTAGGAAATAAGATGGTAGGCGCCAGAGTTAATGGAAAACTGGTTCCTATTGAATACCAGATCCAGAATGGTGACCGTATTGAGATCATTACCTCCCAGAATTCCAAGGGACCAACCGCGACTGGCTGAAGCTGGTACGCAGCACACAGGCAAAAAATAAGATCAATCAGTGGTTCAAGACCCAGATGAAAGAGGATAATATCATCGCGGCCGTGATGCCATTGACCGTTATTGTAAGGCAAAAGGCATTAACCTGGCGGACCTTTCCAAACCGGAATTTATGGAAAAGGTAATGAACCGCTATGCCTTTAAAGACTGGGATTCTGTTCTTGCATCTATTGGACATGGTGGCTTAAAAGAGGGCCAGGTCATTAACAAGATGTTGGAAGAGCGGGAGAAGAAGCTGAAACGTGAGATCACTGACGCAGAAGTTCTGGACGGCATTGCCGATACAGATGGAAGAAGCGGCGAAGCAACTGTACGCAAGAATAAGAGCGGTATCGTGGTCAAGGGACTTCATGATCTGGCAGTTCGTTTCTCCAGATGTTGTAATCCTGTACCTGGTGATGAGATCGTTGGTTTTGTTACCAGAGGAAGAGGCGTTTCCATCCACCGTACAGACTGTATCAATGTGATCAACCTTCCGGAAGATGAAAGAGGACGGCTGATCGATGCTGAGTGGCAGGTGGCAGAAAATCCTACCAGTACAGAGCAGTATTCCACTGAGATCCAGATCTTCGCAAACAACCGTATCGGCCTTTTTGCAGATATTTCAAAGGTATTTACAGAAAAGCAGATCGATATTACTTCCATGAACGTGCGTACCAGCAAGCAGGGCCGCGCCACCATTATTATGACCTTTGATATCCATGGAACAGAAGAACTGAACCGTATTACCGATAAGATCCGCCAGATCGACGGTGTTCTGGATATCCAGAGAACTACAGGCTGATGAAACTGCTGCATCCGGCCGGATCTGCAGTGGCAGACAGTGCCATATAGAAGGAGAACTATGAGTAATTTCAGGATAAAGACCATGGTGCTTGGAATGGTGAGCACAAACTGCTATCTGGTCTACAACGACGATACCAAAGAAGGCGTAGTGGTAGACCCGGCAGATAATGGAGCCTATATTTTAAATAAATGCAGTGAACTGGGTGTAACACCGGTGGCAGTGCTTTTAACACATGGACATTTTGATCATATTATCGGAGTGCCTGAGGTAAAGCGGGCATTCCACATTCCTGTATATGCCTCTGAAACAGAAGATGCCATGCTGGCAGATACTTCTATTAATCTGTCCTGCCATGTGCTGGAAAACAGACCAGTTTCCATGCAGATGTACTGGTCCATGACGGGGATGAATTAGAACTTTTAGGATATAAATGGAAAGTCATTGCAACACCTGGACATACAGCAGGTTCCGTCAGCTACTATATTCCGGAAGAAGAGGTACTTCTTTCCGGTGATACGCTGTTTTATGAGTCCTATGGCCGTACAGACCTGGCAACAGGAAGCAGCAGTGATATAGCGGATTCCCTTTTAAATAAATTATTTGTGCTTCCGGAAGATACTATGGTCTATCCGGGACATGGGGATCCAACTACCATTGGCTATGAAAAGGAGCACAATCCTATTCCGTATTACAGATAAGTACGAAAGAGGTACGATAGATAGAAAGCAGGAAGAAAATGATCGGATTATTAATACAGGATAATGCATATGAACAGGACATCAGAGAACTTCTGATGTCTTTTTATCCGGGTGAGACTTATGCCCATGAAGTAAAAGAGGGCGTTGATTTTTATGTACAGACCAGATTAGAGGACGGGGAAGCTGTTATTGGGATCTGGGAAAAACTAGAAAATGGGGAAGAACTGGAAGGCTGGACTCTGACTGCCCATTCCACAGGAAAAGCAGATCTCTCAGACCACTCTGCCACAAAAAACGTTATTAAAAAATTATTCTACCAGATGCTTGTAAAGCGTACTGGCCATGAACTTCCATGGGGTTCTCTTACAGGGATCCGTCCTACCAAGATCGCATTAAGCCGTCTGGAAGATGGATGGAAGGAAGAAGACATCCGCAAATTCATGAAAGAAACTTACATGACCAGCGATGAGAAGATCAATCTGAGCATTGAGATCGCAGCAAGGGAAAAACGTCTGTTAGAGCCGTTGGACTATGACAGAGGTTACAGCTTATATGTAGGTATCCCATTCTGCCCGACTACCTGCCTGTACTGCTCCTTCACTTCTTATCCTATCAGTAAGTGGAAAGGCCGTACCGGATTGTATCTGGAAGCCTTATTTAAGGAACTGGAATATACAGCGGAAAAGATGAAGGGAAGACCTCTTGATACCATTTATTTTGGAGGCGGTACACCGACTTCCCTGCCTGCAGAGGACATTGACGCTATCTTATGTAAATTAGAGCAGCTGTTTGATACAAAGAATGCGCTGGAATTCACCGTAGAAGCAGGACGTCCGGACAGCATTACAGAAGAAAAGTTAAAGGTTTTAGCTTCCCATGGCATCAGCCGTATTTCTATTAACCCACAGACCATGAACCAGAAGACCCTGGATCTCATCGGCCGCCGTCATACAGTAGAAAATGTAAAAGAAAAGTTCCACATTGCAAGAGAACTTGGCTTTGACAACATCAACATGGACCTGATCATGGGACTTCCAGGGGAAGATCTGGATGATGTAAAACATACATTAGAAGAGATCGAAGCCTTAAAACCAGACTCTCTGACCGTTCATTCTCTTGCTATTAAACGTGCTGCAAGACTGAACATGTTTAAGGAAGAATATGCGGACTTAAAGATCAACAACACACCGGAAATGATTGCTTTAAGTGAAGCCTGTGCCCGCAGAATGGGTATGGAACCATATTATCTCTACCGCCAGAAAAACATGGCAGGCAACTTTGAAAATGTAGGTTATTCTCTTCCGGGAAAGGCATGTATCTACAATATCCTGATCATGGAGGAGATGCAGACCATTGCTGCCTGCGGTGCAGGAACTACTACAAAAGTGGTATTCCCGTCTGAAAACAGAAGGGAACGCTGCGAGAATGTAAAGGAAGTAGAGCAGTATATCAGCCGGATCGATGAAATGATCGGGCGCAAGGAGAAGATTATTCACTAAAGGACTTGCAAAATCGGGAAAGTTCATTACAATAAAAAAGGAATAGTACAGATAGAGAACAGATAGAAAACAGGGAGAAAAATATGGCATTAACAAAGAAGCCGGTTACCGGCATGAAAGATATCACTCCTGCAGAGATGCAGATCCGCGAATATGTTATGAACCAGATCCGTGAGACCTACAAGGGCTTTGGTTTTTCACAGATCGAAACTCCTTGCGTGGAGCATATTGAGAACCTGACCAGCAAGCAGGGCGGTGATAATGAAAAGCTGATCTTTAAGATCTTAAAGAGAGGCGATAAGCTGAATTTAGAGACAGCAAAGGAAGAAAATGACCTGGCAGACAGCGGTCTTCGTTATGACCTGACACTGCCTCTGTCCCGTTATTATGCAAATAATGCGGCAAACCTTCCAAGTCCTTTTAAGGCATTACAGATGGGAAGCGTATGGAGAGCAGACCGTCCCCAGAAGGGCCGTTTCCGTCAGTTTACCCAGTGCGATATTGATATTTTAGGCGATCCTACCAATCTGGCTGAGATCGAGCTGATCCTGGCAACTACTACTGCATTAAGCAAGATCTGCCCGGACAATGCATTTACTGTAAGAATTAACGACAGAGGCATCCTTTTTGGCATGGCACGTTACTGCGGTTTTGCAGAAGAAGCTATGGACAGCGTTCTGATCACTCTGGACAAGATGGACAAGATTGGTTTTGAGGGTGTTGAGAAAGAACTTCTGGAAAATGGAAACGCTCCTGAAAGCGTAAGCCGTTATATGGAGATCCTTCGCACTGTTACCAATGATGCAGAAGGTGTTAAGAAGTTAGGAGAGACTTTAAAGGATGTAATGGATCCATCTGTATGCCAGGGATTGGTACACATTATGGAGACTGTAAAAGACGTAGCAGAGGCTGAATTTGGCCTTGTATTTGACCCGACTCTGGTACGTGGCATGTCCTACTATACAGGAACTATTTTCGAGGTTCCATGGAAGGCTTCGGCGGTTCTGTAGCAGGCGGCGGAAGATATGACAAGATGATCGGCAAGTTTACCGGTATGGAGACACCTGCATGCGGCTTCTCCATTGGTTTTGAGCGTATCGTTACCATCCTCTTAGACAATGGATTTACGGTTCCTGGTGCTGGTGAGAAGAAAGCATTCCTCTTTGAAAAGGGAATTGACTCCGCTTCTTTAGCAGCTGTGATCCGTGAAGCAATGGAAGAGAGAAAGAAAGGCGTCCGCGTACTGGTAGCCCAGATGAACAAGAACAAGAAGTTCCAGAAGGAACAGCTTGGAAAAGAAGGCTATCAGGAGTTTAAGGAATTCTATAAAGAAAGCCTGAAACATTAATCGTACTTATATACAGTAGGGTAATTTATTAGTTAATAGCTATAAAGGAGAAAAATCATGGCAGAATCAATGGTAGGACTGAAGCGGTCCCACAGATGTACAGAAGTAACTTCTGCCCAGATCGGCGAGAAAGTAACCGTTATGGGCTGGGTTCAGAAGAGCAGAAACAAAGGCGGAATTATTTTCGTAGATTTAAGAGACCGTTCCGGTATCCTTCAGATCATTTTCGAGGAAAACGACTGCGGAACCGAAAACTTTGAGAAAGCTGAGAAATTAAGAAGTGAGTTCGTTATTGCAGTAGAAGGCCGTGTAGAGGCACGTTCCGGCGCTGTAAATGAAAACCTGGCTACAGGTGCCATCGAAGTAAGAGCAGAGTCCTTACGTATCCTGGCTGAGTCTGAGACTCCTCCTTTCCCAATTGAAGAAAAGAGCAAGACAAAAGAAGATCTGCGTCTGGAATACCGTTTCCTGGATCTTCGCCGTCCTGACATCCAGAGAAACCTGATGCTGCGCAGCCGCGTTGCTACTCTGACCCGTGCATTCCTAGCAGAAGAAGGATTTTAGAGATCGAAACCCCAACTCTGATCAAGAGTACACCAGAAGGCGCAAGAGACTACCTGGTACCAAGCCGTGTACATCCAGGTTCTTTCTATGCACTGCCACAGTCTCCACAGCTGTTTAAGCAGTTACTGATGGTTTCCGGTTATGACCGTTACTTCCAGTTAGCACGCTGCTACCGTGATGAGGACCTTCGTGCAGACCGTCAGCCTGAGTTTACCCAGATCGATATGGAGCTTTCTTTCGTAGACGTAGATGACGTTTTAGACGTAAATGAGCGTCTGTTAAAGAAGCTGTTCAAAGAAGTCTGCAACTATGATCTGCAGCTGCCGATCCAGCGTATGACCTGGAGAGAAGCTATGGACCGTTTTGGTTCTGATAAGCCAGACCTTCGTTTCGGAATGGAATTAAAGAACGTTTCTGAAGTTGTTAAGGACTGCGAGTTCGTTGTATTTAAGAGCGCTTTAGAGAATGGTGGTTCTGTCCGCGGTATCAACGCAGAGGGACAGGGACATATGCCAAGAAAGAAGATCGATGCCTTAGTAGAGTACGCAAAGGGCTTCGGCGCAAAGGGCCTTGCTTATATTGCTATTAATGAAGACGGCACCTACAAGTCTTCCTTCGCTAAATTCATGAAGGATGAGGAAATGGCTGCTTTAGTTGCTGCTATGGATGGTAAGCCAGGTGACTTATTACTCTTTGCAGCTGACAGGGACAAGGTAGTATTTGATGTACTTGGCAACCTGCGTCTGGAACTGGCAAGACAGTTAGACCTGTTAAAGAAAGATGACTTTAAGTTCCTCTGGGTAACAGAGTTCCCGTTATTAGAGTACTCCGAAGAAGAAGGACGTTTCGTAGCAATGCATCATCCATTTACCATGCCTATGGATGAAGACCTTCAGTACATTGACTCCGATCCGGGAAGAGTACGTGCAAAGGCTTACGATATCGTATTAAACGGCGTAGAAATGGGCGGTGGTTCTGTCCGTATCCACCAGGCAGATATCCAGTCTAAGATGTTTGAAGTACTTGGCTTTACACCAGAAAGAGCAAATGACCAGTTTGGCTTCCTGTTAAAGGCATTTAAGTACGGAGTACCACCTCACGCAGGTCTGGCATATGGTTTCGACCGTATGATCATGTTAATGGTAGGCGCAGACAGCATCCGTGACGTAATTGCCTTCCCGAAGGTAAAAGATGCTCCTGTCTTATGACAAAGGCACCAACTCCTGTAGATCCAAAGCAGTTAGAGGATCTGGGAATTGAAGTAATTCCGGAAGAAAAAGAAGAGTAAAAAGTTTGTGTCCATAAAACTCATGGATTATAATTAAAGAAAAATGCTGTACCCGGAACAATGATTTTCGTGTTGGAAAAAGAAGTTTTGGGATGCTATAATCCGTTTCAGAAAAAGAATCCAGAAAACATGAAACGGCAAAGAAGCCTCTGAAGAGTTAGATCTTCGGGGGCTTTTTTCTGTTCTGTGGGGTCCATATATTATGGAAAACAAATCAGGATCAGATCAAAGGGAGGCAGCAGATCATGAGCGATCAGAAACAGACAAAAGAAAATGAAACAATGAATGCAGCACAGGTGTTAGTAAGATGCCTGGAAAATGAAGGAGTAGAATATGTTTTCGGTATTCCGGGAGAAGAAAATCTGGAGGTAATGCGGGCGTTAAAGGACTCTAAGATCAAATTTATCACAGTCCGCCATGAGCAGGGCGCAGCTTTATGGCAGATGTTTACGGTAAATTAAAAGGCAAAGCTGGTGTGTGCCTGGCAACCTTAGGCCCTGGTGCTACCAACCTGGTAACAGGTGTGGCAGATGCCAATACAGACGGCGCACCGCTGATCGCCATTACCGGTCAGGTAGGAACGGAGCGTATGCACCTTACATCCCACCAGTATCTGGATCTTGTAACCATGTTTACACCGATCACAAAGCGCAGCAAACAGGTGGTAAATCCGGATACCGTAAACGAGGTAGTCCGCATTGCCTTTAAATACGCAGAAAGTGAGAAACCAGGCGCCTGCCACATTGACCTGCCCTGTAATATTGCAGCTATGCCTGTAGAAAGTGAAGTGGGACGCAGCCTTTAAAGCATCACAAGCCAAATCTGGAAATGGCAAGTGTAGAAAGTCTGGAAGAGGCAGCAGGACTGCTTTTCCAGGCAAAACGTCCAGTGATCCTTGCAGGACATTCTGCTATCCGGAATAAAGCATCTAAGGCTTTGACGGAATTTGCGGAGAAACTGCATATTCCGGTGATCAATACTATGATGGCAAAGGGCATTATCCCCTGCGATAACCTATATTCTTTATGGACTATCGGTATTCCACAGAAAGACTACCAGAATATTGCTATTGAAGAGGCAGATCTGGTGATCGCAGTAGGCTATGATATTGTAGAATATGCACCTAATAAATGGAACAGCAAGGGAAATCACATCATTCTCCATATTGACGCAAGACCATGCCACATTAACAAGCTGTATCAGCCGGATGTAGAGGTCATCGGAGATTTGTCCTATTCTTTAAATCATATTGCCATGCGTTGTCATAGAAATGATAAACCTGAGTGGGCATTTAAGCTTCGTGATGAAATGCGTAAGGAGCATGAGGCTTATGCCAAAGATATGGAATTTCCTATGAAGCCCCAGAAAATCTTAAATGATGTGCGCAAGGTAATGGGAAAAGAAGATATCGTTATTTCTGATGTAGGTGCCCATAAAATGTGGATCGCAAGGCATTATAACTGTTATGAGCCAAATACCTGTATTATTTCCAATGGCTTTGCACCATGGGAATTGCTGTTCCGGGTGCATTGGCAGCCAAGCTGATCAACCCGGATAAAAAGGTACTGGCGATTACTGGTGATGGCGGTTTTATGATGAACTGCCAGGAATTTGAGACTGCCCTGCGCACCGGAACTCCTTTTGTAACCCTGGTCTTTAATGATTGCAGCTATGGCCTGATCAAATGGAAAGAAGAAGACCGGTATGGAGAGAACTTCTATGTAGACTTTACCAACCCGGATTTTGTAAAATTCGCAGAAGTATGCATGCCATCGGATATCGGATCAACAGTGCCGAAGAACTGATCCCGACTCTGGAAAAAGCATTTGAACAGAAGGTACCTGTTATCATTGACTGCCCGGTGGATTACCGGGAGAATACAAAGCTTACTGAGCATTTAAAGGAATTAATAAACTCATATCAGGCGCAGCAGCCTGAGGCATGATTCCAGAAGATATAAAGAATCATGGTCATTTAAACTAAGACCTGTTAGTTCTTCAATTTTTTTTTAAACGGTATATAAGGGACTGCCGGTGGAGATTTAACTCCCGGGCAGTCTCGTTTTTGTTGTAATTACAACGGATGTATTGAGATAAAGTCAGCAGCAGTTCCTAGACAGAAATACTTTTGATCATTATGCTGTTTAAAGCAATAAATCTTGCCATTCTTTCGGATAATTAAGTATAATATATGAAATGATGTACTAGTACATGACAGAAGATAAAAAAGTCTCAGCACACAGGAGGCATGATCATGAATCTGAAGGAACAGGAATACGTCTGTGCACTGGCAGAAAACGGAACGATTACAGCAGCGGCAAAGGAGCTTTTTATTTCCCAGCCAGCATTAAGCATATACATTAACAATCTGGAAAAATCTCTGGGAGTCCGGTTATTTGAGCGGGTGGGAAAGCAATTTATCCTTACCTATGCAGGAGAGCAGTATGTGGAAAAGGCGAAGCTTATTTTGCAGCTGAGCCATGAACTGGATGAAAAATTAAAGGATATTACTGGAAATTACAGCGGACGCATCCGCATCGGGGTCCAGCTGCGCCGGGCAACCGGATTTTTGCCCCCTGTTATTGCCTCTTACGAAAAGGAGTTTCCGGGAGTGGAAGTGATCCTTTGTGAGGGAACCATGAAAGAATTAAAAGAAAGTATACAGAATTTTAAAGCAGATCTGCTTTTATGCAACAGTGTAGACCTGCCTCCCTATATGAATAGTTTTGTGGTATTTAAAGAACATCTTCTTATTGCTGTCCCAAAAGATCATCCATCAATGAAAAGGCAGTCTGGGAAGAAGGAAAAGCCCTTCCAAGTCTGGAGCTTTTCTGGCTGAACGGGGAAAAGCTTATACTGGCAAAACAGAACCAGAGTATCCGCAGGGATTCAGAACGTATATTAAATAAAAATGGAGTAAGGCCGGGAAAAATACGGGAGATACGCAGCATAGAAACTGCCATGCAGATGGTAGGAGAAGGACTGGGGATCGGATTTAACCGGGAAAGCTATGTGATGTATATGAAAAAGCAGGAAAATGTGCGGTATTATTGTATGCGTAATATTGACAGCACACTGATTTTGTGCTGGCATACCGGAAAGAAATGCCGGTGACCGGTATATGCAGCGTATGATCGATATGCTTATGGAGCATGGAAAAGAATGTGAGAAGATTTTTCCGCAGGTGATCCGGCAGCATGGATGTCAAAATGCCTTTGATGCAAACATTATTATTTATTAAATTTATATAAAAAAATTAAA
>ENA-OQJH01000421-OQJH01000421.1-human-gut-metagenome-genome-assembly--contig:-NODE-421-length-23858-cov-3.900889_pt1 | contig 23858 bp, 18 predicted proteins | sample MGYA00242597_ERZ504763 | MGnify/ENA primary metagenome ERZ504763 (study PRJEB26092, sample SAMD00036359) | human gut metagenome | host: Homo sapiens | study: EMG produced TPA metagenomics assembly of...
ATTCAATCACCCCTCCCGAAGCTCCTTTCTGCAATTGTGCTGCAATTTTAAGCCCCTTTGTTTTGACAGGGTTGAAATCCAAACTATTATAGCAATCTTTTTTTTACAGTATATTCAGTTAACGCCTCTACCTCTTTCCAACTTCGCCTTCTTTATAATATAGTTTCCAGCTTTCCGGCACACGGAAATCTCCGTCATAATGGTCAAAATCCAACCAATACACTTGTACGTTCGATACGGTATAAGGCTGGTCGAATTCATAAGCCAGTGTTTCGACAGTACCGTTCTTCAGCCACCAATAGTGGTAAGGTTTCGAGATATCCGATGAACGTTTGGGTTCCCATTGGTCATTTACCCCCCATGCCCATGTTTCCACTGAAGCCGATTCAGGAGCGTCTTTCTGTATGGGGGCTTGTATCATCAAAGTACGTGCTTTGCTGGCGATGGTAGGTTCCGGAGTAGGACGAGCGCACTCGGCTGTTTCGGGAATCCATACGGCCATCTGGTCAGCACCGCGGTTGTTCCATGTAGAATAAGGAATTGCCTTGAATGGAACGTCTTTTACATTGCCGTTTCTTTCAACTTCTTTGGCTGTACCGTTCAAAACTATTATGCCATTCAGCAAATCAGCATGGAAAGAAGCCTCCATCAGAGTACCATCGGGGATGAATTTGTTGAATACAGTACTGTCGGCTTGGTCTTGTCCTTCCAAACAGAACATAATAGGGCCCCGTTCTATAGCCAGTTTGCCATGATCATCCTCTACTTGGTCATTTGCTTTCACACGACGTACCTCCATAGGAAGATTGATTTCAACCACATCACCCGCTTTCCAGTTGCGTACAAGGGTGGCATAACCATCATATTGCTTCGCATTGACTTTGGAGCCGTTTACAGAAATGCTATAAGCCTGAGCCTTGTCTGTAAATGAGTAGAGATCTGTAGGTACGGGAGCGTCTTGCGCCCATCCGGGGATACGCACACGCAAAGCAAACTCCTGTTCTTTTTCGGGAGTGACGGCAATACTTATCTTTCCGTCCCACGGATAGCCTGTAGTTTGTTCCACATTTATTTTATTACTTTCCGTTTCAATATCCGCCTTGCTTTGGATAAAGAGATTGACATACACATCATTGCCTTGAGTGGCATACATATAATAAGGTACGGAAGCCATGAAACGGGTTATGTTGCCCGGACAGCAGGCACATCCGAACCAGTGCTGGCGCTCATGCTGCCCCATGGATTCCAACGGATTGTCATAGAAGAACTTGTCACCGCTGAGTGATACGCCCGAAATGACTCCGTTATACAACGCGCGTTCCAGCACATCCGCATATTTGGCATCTCCCGTAGCGAGAAACATACGATGATTCCAATACACATTGGCTATAGAGGCGCAGGTTTCGCAATAGGCTGTGTGATTATTCAGTTCATAGTTCGGACCGAATCCTTCACCTTGTGGCGGGAACCGATTCCGCCTGTGATAAAGAGTTTTTTGCCGGCCATATTTTCCCAAATACGGGTTAAGGCATTGAAATAGGCGGTATCATGAGTCAAAGCGGCTACATCTGCCACTCCGGAGTAGAGATATCCGGCACGGACGGCATGACCTACTATCTCGTCTTGTTGCAGGATGGGCTTGTGATCCTGACTGTATTCGCTCAGTTTATGTCCGTCTGTTCCTCTGCCGGTTTCTTCTACAAAATACTTGGCCGTCTGCAAATATTTCTCATCGCCTGTCACCTTATATAGTTTGACAAGAGCCATCTCGGCGATAGGATGACCACTGGACGATGGATCTGTCCTTCGCCGGGTCCGAAGACCTGACATACCAAATCGGCATTTTGATAGCTACATCCAGTAACGTACGTTTTCCGGTGGCGCGATAATGAGCAACGGCGGCTTCGTACAAATGGCCGCTATTATAGAGTTCGTGACTGTTGATTTTTTCCCAACGGTGCGTGCCCCACCAACCGGATAAACGGGTACATTGATTGGTTACACAGGTAGTAAGATAACCATCCGGTTCCTGTGCGGCAGCTATGATATGGATTACACTGTCCAGGTAGTGATCCAGTTTCTCATCATATTTTACGGCTAACGAGTAAGATGCTCCTTCTATAATTTTATAGGGATCGGTATCGTCGAAAGAAAAGTCACCGCGATGTTCGCCTTTCATCAAACCACCCGCAATGGCAAAGTTATCGAACCGGCCGTTCTTTTCACATTCTTTGAAAGCGGATGGGATGGAAACGGTGCGGTTAGTCTCGATGCGCGGTGTCCAGAAATTATCATCTAAATGAACTTGGGTGAAGGGAACTTCTTTGATAGGGGCATCAGGTTGTGTATAAGGCGTACTACATGCACATACGCTTATTATAGCAATGCTGCTCCATACTATTTGCAATTTGTTTTTCATACTATATCTGTGTTTTTTATTTCAGTATCAACTATGTCAACAGATGCAAAGTAAGTGAACAAACCATTAAGTAGATAAAAGAAAAATCTATTATACTGCGAAAATCGTCTTAAAGATGATCAATCCAGTTTTAATATAACAATATTGATTATCAGTGATTTATACTATTATCATAGACAATTTTTTCATTCTATTGGACAATCGTTTTATCTTGTAAAGGCAAGGATTAAGCAGATTTCTCTGTTTTTTGAGCTTGAATAGTTGGAGATACTTAATTCTTCTTAGAAAACCTCAATAAGATCCGGTGAAACTTTCCTTCTCTGATAATATAAGTTAGATTGGCGTTCCTTATTCAATAAAAAACTTAATGATGCAGCTATGATATATGCGTATATTCGGGTTTCAACTGATAAACAGACTTTAGAGAACCAGCGGTTCGAGATAAATCGTTTTGCCAAACAGAGGGATTTCCAAATTGATGTGTGGGTGGAAGAAACGGTTTCAGGAACACGGTCAGCCAAAGACAGAAAGCTTGGCGTACTATTGAAAAGAATAAAGAAAGGGGATACATTGATTGTGTCGGAGATCTCTCGTTTGGGAAGAAGATTGATGGAAGTAATGAGTATACTGAATGCATGTATGTTGAAAAATGTCATCCTGCTCACGGTGAAAGAGAAATATGAACTGGGAAATAATATACAATCTCAAATATTGGCATTCGCTTTTTCCCTCTCCGCACAAATAGAACGTGACTTGATTTCCCAACGTACCCGTGAGGGACTTGCACGCAGAATCGCCTCCGGACAAAAGTTGGGACGTCCCATGGGAGGACATAACTCGAAATATAAACTTACGGGAAAAGAAGAAAAAATTAAGGCTATGCTGGAGGCGGGAACCAGTAAGGCGGAGATGGCGAGGAAATTGAAAGTCAGCAGGAATACATTGGCAGCTTTCCTGAGTAGGAATGGGGTAGGGATTCATTCCAACTGATAAAGGTGATACGTCTGTCATTCGTAATAAGAAGAAACAAAGCCTCTGATAGATTATTCTTACTCAAATTTAGGTTTTAGCATAAGGATATACATAAAGCACAAAAGCGCTCTGTCACAGTAATATGCACATTACTAATCACTTCCGGTGTAAAAGTCTCTCAAATCCCCCTCAATTGGTATGTCGGTGGGGAAACAAATCCGTTTTTGGGAATGCTCGCATTCGGGAATACCAGCGGACAGGAGGTAGGGTCAGCCCCCCACTGCCTTCCGGCTACTCGTGGGCATCATAGTTTATATCTGACAGGACAGGATACTGTTTGTTTCGGCTATTGAACCTTGTTGCGTATGTAATAAGAACCTGTTCCTATCGTATCTTCACTCCGTTCCGTTTGATATTCCACCTAAGTGAAGCAACTATTCCACCCTAGTGAAAATGGCTGTTCACTAAAGTGAATTCGCCTCTTCACCTAGGCGAAGCAACGAACGCAGCCAGACAAAATATGCCACAGCTATGCTCTCTTGCAAGGAAGCGACCACAGCTATGGCACAGGAATTAAAACAAGCTGTATACGTCAAGCCGAATTTGACAGCGGAGAATGGCAAACCGTTTCAAGGGGACTTGGAATCTATTTACACAGTATATTGTTGATTTACAGCAAGATACTGCGCATAATTTGGAATGGTAATGTGCTGATGCAGAAGAAACTGATACGAAAAATCATCGAAAAATGGCATCTTATCTTTGTAATTACAAATGCGGCAAGAAGCAACAATTTTGTACTTTCGATGAAAACGTGGATAGAACGGACGAATGAATGCTTCCATTGTAAGGGCAGACACTGCCTCTTATCGGTTACAATTCTTCACAAACAACCATTTCCATACCTCGATATACAACAATGATTTTATGTAGCATGGTAGGACCTATCGCTTTCTGCACAGACTCGCTCGAAGCGTAGCGTTCAGTTTGTTCAATGGCTTGTCGCCTTAATTGTTCTATCCGTTCGCTACTGTCTTTTCCTTTGGTATATTTCAGTTCGATGATGTAGGAGTGGCTCATGTCTTTGTAAATATCCAATAACGGATGCAAGAACAGGTCGATGTATCCTTCCTGACTGTCTTTCTCGGACACAGGACGATAGAAAGGATTTTGTGCGGTCATGGCAAGAGTAAAGCCATGAACAAAATATTCACCTTTCTGCTTGTCCTGCTGCGAGGCATAACGGTGCAGGCATCCGGCAATGTATTCAAAGTAAGGTTTCCATTTGCCATCATAAGCCAGCCCTGAGGCAAGCTTCCTCTTTTCATACCTGTCGAAAGTCAAGTCGTTTTCATGATAAGTATCCAGAATGTAGGCAAAGAGTTGTTCACGTACCACCTGGTTGGGGATGGTGAGTTTGGTTTCTCCTTTATGCATTCCGCTGATGGTCAGCATTCCGAAGTAGAAAAGCAATCAGTCTATCAACTCGTCTACCGAATGATTGAATGGGCATGTTGTGGAGTAATACTCCAGCATATCCCGTACATCTTTTTCTGTGAATCCTGTCATTTCATTGAATTGTGGATTCAGCGTGTAATTGGTGCCGATGTTGAATCCGCTGGTCAGGTCGTCCATGGATAGATAATAAGATAAGAATTGCGTTCGGGAGTAGGGTGTTATCATGGTAGTTTTATCCGTTTACGATAAAACAATACTGGGTGACTCATATTAACATCTTCACATGCCAAGCTTAAAATAAAACATGCAGTAATATATGTGTATAATTATTTTCTTCTTCTTCCTGTCAAAACAAAGGGGCTTAAAATTGCAGCACAATTGCAGAAAGGAGCTTCGGGAGGGGTGATTGAATGGAAAGTAAACTGAATGAACATATAAACCTTTTAAATAAAACTGTATGATGAAAACACATGAGAACCGGGCCTTGTTCAGCAGGGCTTTGCTGAAGGCTACCACCTGTCTTTTCCTTACTGCGGGTGCAGGAGTCAGTAGTGTATGGGCAGCACCGGAAGAGAATGCCCAAGCAACCTCGATAGTACAACAAAGTAGCACTGTCAATGGTAAGATTACAGACGCAAATGGAGAACCCATCATTGGTGCCAGTGTTGTGATAAAAGGTACTACTAATGGAACTATAACCGACTTCGACGGTAACTTTATGCTGGAAGTTCCTGCTAAAGCTACTTTAGTTGTATCCTATGTGGGATATAAAACGCTAGAGGTTCCTGTAAACGGAAAAAAAACACTTAACATCAATTTGAAGGAAGACACAGAAATGCTTGATGAAGTAGTAGTGGTAGGTTATGGTACTCAAAAGAAAGCCACACTAACCGGTTCTGTTTCACAGGTAGGTGGTGAAGAACTGAAGAAAGTGGCTGCAACAAATCTTACTAATACACTTGCCGGAAAAACAGCAGGTGTCATTGCTAATACACGTTCGGGCGAACCGGGTGAAGATAACGCTGACATTCTTATCCGTGGTAAAGGGACTCTAGGAAGTACCTCCCCTCTTATTGTCGTTGACGGTATTGCCGACCGGTCATTCAGCCGTCTTAACCCCGAAGATATTGAATCTATCTCTGTCTTGAAAGATGCTTCAGCAGCTATCTATGGTGCACGCGCCGCTAATGGAGTAATCCTGGTTACAACCAAACGCGGTACAGAAGGGAAAGTCAAAATCAACTATAGTGGTAATGTATCTTTTTCCCAGCCAACCCGTATCCCTGAAATGTTGGATTCTTACCAATATGCCACTTATGTAAATGAATACGATGCCGGACATGGTGAAGCTGCCACTTATTCTGCCGAAGCATTAGGTATGATTCAAAGTGGCGAGGATCAAATTCGCTATCCTAATACAGACTGGTGGAGTGAAGTAGCTAAAGACTGGGCTACCAAAACTCAACACAGCTTGGCTATCAGCGGAGGTAATGACAAAATATCTTTCTATACTTCGGCACAATATATGTATCAAGATGCTATTTACAAGAAAGGTGTACAAGACTACAACCAATATCAGTTTACTACCAACCTTGACGCAAAAATTACGAAAGCAATAAAATTCAGCATGGATATTTTAGGCCGGCAGGAAGTCAGGAATCGTGGTGTATATTCTACAGAAGACCTGTTTGGCTATTTTCTTACCACTAATCCGATGGCAGCTCCTTATTATCCTAATGGCTTGTTACGTGTAGGCTATGATGGAGTAACCAACAATGCCGCTGTAAAAGTAACGGATATACCGGGTACTAATAAAACTACATACAGTACTCTTAACCTAAAGCCAAGACTCCGTGTAGACTTAGACGTCATTACCAAAGGATTATATGTAGAAGGTTATGCCGCACTAGACTTTCATTTTAATGATGGAAAACAGATAAACAATCCTTATGATGTTTACCAATATGACGCAGCAACAGATTCCTATATCAACAGACGTGATGCCACAGGTTCCATCAGTGTTAACCAATGGTTCAACAAAGATAAAACCATTACCTTGAATGCCCGTTTAGGATATAGTCACGATTTTAAAGGTGGACATCATGTAGATGCTTTTATAGCTTACGAACAAAGTAAATACGATTATACCGGTATTTCTGCCTATCGTACAAATTATTTATCAACAACTATTCCTGAAATCTTCGCCGGAAGCGATGTAGCTAAAGACAAGGATAATAGTGGAAGTTCGAATGTAACAGCTCGTCAAAACTATTTCGGTCGTATCAATTATGCCTACAAAGACAAATATCTGACAGAATTTACAATGCGCTATGATGGTTCTATGAATTTTGCTCCGGGACATCGTTGGGGAGTTTTCCCGGCGTTTTCTTTAGGTTGGGTGATGTCAGAAGAAGAATTCTTCCAACCCTTGAAAAATGTAGTAAGTTTCTTCAAGGTAAAAGGTTCATGGGGTATGATGGGTAATGACAATGTAACTGCTTATCAGTATATGTCACAATACAAATTCATTGATTTAAACAATACCAGCTCCATGTGCTTCGGTGATGAAGTAGTAAAAGCAATTTATGAATCACGTACAGCCAACCCTTTAATTACTTGGGAAAAAGCAAAGACTTGGAATCTAGGGTTTTCTTCACAATTCCTTGATGGTAAGTTCGGACTGGATTTTGATTATTTCCAATCACGCCGTAATGACATTTTGATTACCCGTAATGCTTCTATCCCTACCTATTCGGGGTTAGTTCTTCCAGCCGAAAATTTGGGTAAAGTAAAAAATCACGGTCTAGAACTCATTGCAACCTATCGTGACCATTCCGGTGATTTCTCATGGGGAATAACAGGAAATTTCACTTATGCCAATAACAAAGTTGTATACGAAGATGAAGCTGCTTCCACTCCGGAATGGCAACGTCGTACCGGTCATCCTATTGACGGAATGGTACTATATAAAGCATTAGGAATCTATCAAACACAAGAACAGGTGGATAACACACCTCACATTGCAGGTGCCAAGCCCGGTGACTTAATTTATCAAGATACCAATGGAGATGGAAATATTACCTGGGATGATGCTATACGTTTAGATAAATCGGCCACACCTAAAATAATCTTCGGTCTGACCCTGAACGGAGCATGGAAAGGTTGGGATCTGAATGTATTTTTCCAAGGACAAGCTGATGCAGAGCAATTGGTTCAACCGACCATGAATATGGCAACCGATTTCTATGAAGGACGCTGGATAGAAACAAATACAGCAGAACAAAATGCCACAGCCAAATGGCCGCGTGCATTCATCAAGCAGACATATGGTGACGCATGGAATGGTGTAGCCTCTACATGGTGGTTACGTGACGCTTCCTTCGTTCGTCTGAAATCTATAGAATTAGGATACACACTACCCAAAATGTGGACTAAAAGCATAGGTATTGAGAATGCACGTATTTATGTTAATGGTAACAATCTTTTTACCATTGATGGTATGAAAATATGTGATCCAGAGGCCGGTATGTTCAAAAACACAGATGGTTATGTGGTGGAATCCGGTGGAGTCAGAGGTTACCCTCTCCAACGTATGATTACAGTCGGAGCTAATGTTACATTCTAATGACCTATAAAACTAAAGTACAAAATGAAAAAACATATATTACTTTGTGCAGCACTTGCACTTTCAAGTTTCGGACTTCCTTCTTGTTCAGATATTTTAGATCAAAAACCACTAGACTCATACACAGATACAGCTGTTTGGAGTGACTTGAGTCTGGCAGAAAGTTTCTTAAACTACTGTTATTTACGAGTGGAAGCAGAAAATACAAACGGCGTAATGTTCTGTAATTATACAGATGAAACCTATCATATGCACGACTATGGAACAAGTACCTATACACAAGGCCGTGCTTCATGTGACAACTATAATACCGGGTGGACTGAAGGAAAAGGAAATACGTGGTCACATTATTATGGCGGCATTAAATTATGCAACCAATTATTGGAAGACATCATGGATACGCCTGCCAATACCGATAGTGAAAAAGAATGGAAAAATCAGATAATCGGCCAGGGCTACTTTTTACGCGCCTACTACTATCATATGCTATATAGTGTCTATGGACGTATTCCATTGATTGACCATACTTATGACTTGGATTCTGAATTCAAAGAGGAACGTGCAGATATGGATGATGTAGCTGATTTTATTGTTGCTGATTGTGATAAAGCTGCTGAATTACTTCCCACAGTCTATAAAGATGCAAGTGATTTTGGGCGTGCAACCAAAGGGGCGGCCCTTGCTTTAAAAGGCCGAGTATTGCTTTATAAAGCAAGTCCCTTATTCGGTACTCCCTCTAGAGAAAAATGGCAGGCAGCAGCAGATGCAAACAAAGCAGTCATCGATATGAATATCTATTCTTTAAAACAAGTTTCGAATAGTGATGAATATGCAGATCTGTTCTTCGATTCCAAAAATCCGGAAGTAATTTTCGAAAAACTTTATGATGAAAAAGGAATTGCAGGAAGTAGTGCCAGCCTAGTTATGCAAGCTCCTGCCGGACCTGGTAACGGATATGAAGGCTGGAGTACGTGGCAACCCACTTACGAAATAGTAGAACTCTTCCAGAATGCTGATGGTACACCTTATAAACCGGCAGAAACCAAACCATTCACGATTTTACAAACCACAATTGACCCCGACTCTGGAGAAGCCACACAAAAAGAAGTCACTATACAGGCATCAGATGTAAACCCATGAAGGTAGAGAAATCCGTCTGAAAGCAAATATTCTCTATGATGGTATGTTGTGGGGATACGGAGATTCAAACCGTGAAATCGAATTATTTGAAGCCGGAGCAAAAGGGGTCATTCCGGGTAAAGATTCACGTACAGGAGAAACTTGGTGGAACGGTACAAAAACTGGATATAATATGCGAAAGTTCTTATCTTCTCATATTAACTTTTATGACGATACGGTAGTAGATACTACCCCATGGTTCTTCATCAGACTGGCAGAAGTCTATTTGAACTATGCTGAATGTCAGATAGAACTAGGTAACAATGCCGAGGCTCTAAAATACATCAACCTTATCAGAAACCGTGCGTTATTACCGGATGCCACAGGCAAAGACATACGGACTGAATATGAATATGAACGCACTGTAGAATTGATGTTCGAAGGACAACGATTCTTTGACTTACGCCGCTGGAAGAAAATGGAAGAAACATATTCCAAAGAACATTGGCCTACCGGATTAAAAATTTATAAATTGCAGAATGGAACCAAAATATATTATCATAACCCAGAAGCCGTACAGCAACGTAATTTCGATGCCTCAAAAATTATTGGTGGCTATCCCACGTTACGAGTTAAACAAATCAACGTTACTAGATGCCGCACCGTATGAATAAAAAATAGTATTTCTTGATTATTATATATTACAGGAACGGAAAATAAAACCGTTCCTGTTTTTAAAAAAAGTAATTATATATGAATAAACATACCTTCTTTTTATTTCTGGCAATAATAATCACTTCCTGTTCCAACGCACAAGGAAACAGCGATATCCCTCTACCCTCCGGCAAGTCTATCTATATCCCCAAGGAGCTTCAAGGCATGGATTTACAGAATCCGGCAAGTCAGTGGAGTTATCACCGTATGGCATACACCGAGAACTTCATCATCTTCTGGGAGAAGGGCTTCGGCAATGACCTCAGCAACCCACCACAGCTGGAGGGGCATTCCATGAAGGTGAACCTGCCCAATCTGAAGGAAAAGCTGGAAAGTTTCTACACCTATTTCTACCACACGCTACAGTTTGCCAAGCAAGGTTCGAAATGTGACAAATACCGCATGATGGTCATGATTAACTATTCTTTAGAAGGAACCGCCTACGGCGGGGATTACGACGGACAGATCGGTGCGCTCTGGATCACCCCCAACCGGGTACAGGACGAGAAATTGAATTGTATCGCGCATGAACTGGGGCATAGCTTCCAGTCACAAATCACCTGCGACGGTCAAGGAGAGGCTTGGGGTGGTTGCGGCTTTTTCGAGATGACTTCACAATGGATGCTCTGGCAAGTAAATCCTGACTGGATGACCGATGAGAAATATCATTGGGATGCGTTCAAAACCCTTACCCACAAGGCTTATCTGCATTTGGATAATATTTATCATTCACCATATGTGCTTGAATACTGGGGAATCCGGCACGGTTTGCCTTTCATAGCCGAACTGTACCGCCAGGGAAAACGTGGGGAGGACCCTGTCATTACCTACAAACGGCTGAACAGTCTTGGACAGAAAGAATTCTGTAACGAGATGTTCGACGCCTGCCGCCATTTTGTCAACTGGGATTTTAAGCGAGTATGGAAAGAAACACGCCCGTACGCAAACCAATACACTTGCAAAATGAATCCGTCTAAAGAAGGATGGTACCAGGTTGCACCCGAAAACTGTCCCGAGAATTATGGTTTCAACGCCGTCCCCCTCTCCGTTCCCCAACCGGGGAGTGCCGTGGAAGTGGAGTTCCTTGGGGAGGCAGGCAGGGAGGGTTACAATTCCGTCCACCCGGAGAAAGCCGGCTGGAGATACGGTTTTGTCGCTGTCACTCGGGAAGGAAAATCCGTTTACGGGGAAATGGGAAACAACACGAAAGGAGTGGTGAAGTATATTGCTCCCAAGGATGTACCGTTGGCCTACTTGTGGTTGGTTGTCATGGGGGCCCCGACGGAACACTGGATGAATCCCATATCCGGGGAAAAAGATGCACAATGGCCTTATAAAATAAAAATAACCGGCAGTTTCCTACTCACCTCGGCAAATTGAAAGATTCATCTGGAATCCTCACTTTTTCTTCGAATTTTCTCTTTTCTTTCTCAGAAAAATAGTAATCTTGCATAAGATTTAGAAAATAAGAAGAAAATACTATGAAAAGACTAGTCCTATTGCTATTGAACTTACTGATGCCGATGATTCTGTTTGCAGCGTCCAATGACCTCTGTTTCCGTCATTTTTCTGTAGAAGACGGACTATCATCCAATTCGGTACGTGCTTTAATGCAAGATAAATACGGTTTTCTATGGATAGGAACGGATGAAGGACTGAACCGCTATGACGGCACTACTGTAAAACTCTATAGACTGAAAGATAGGGGAGCTAATGAAGCTATTTCATCTTTATACAGCACCCTCAACAAAATATGGATAGGTACAGACGAAGGCATATATATCTATGATTACGAAACAGAAGATATAATGCCTTTTGTACTGGCCACCTCCAAAAATATCCATATTGAAACAAATACGAACCATATTGTCGAAGATAAAGACAAAAACCTATGGTTCACTACGGTAGGACAAGGAATATTCAAATACAACACTATCACCAACCACTTGGAGCAATACGAATTTAAAAACGCAAATGGTTTAATGGCAAGTGTACTGGTGGATAGTGAAAACCAAATATGGGCCATTACCAATTGGGGAAACTCAGGTCTTTTCAAACTGAATAAAGCAGAAAATAAATTCGAGACTTTTCCGCTCTCCTATGAAAGCGGAAAGCATGACTCAAACGCATTGGTCATGTTGGAAGACTCGGAACATACACTGTGGTTAGGAACCTGGGAGTGTGGTTTGCAAAAAATCGATAAATACAGCGGAAAGGCCACTACTTATCTGCATCCCACAGACGGAAAAGGTGCCACCCATATTCATTCTATCATGGAATATGCCCCTCACCAGCTACTCATAGGCTCGGATGACGGGCTTCTGTTATTCAATACCATTACAGAGGAATATCAATTGTTTACAGAAGATGAAACAAACCCACATTCATTGTCCAACCGTTTTGTTTATCCTATTATAAAAGATCATGAAGGTGGAATATGGATCGGAACTTACTATGGAGGAGTAAATTATATTTCACCCAATACTGGACAATTCGAAAGTTTTGTCCACTCACGTTTCTCCAATTCTGTTAACGGAACAGTCATCGGACGGTTCTGCGAAGACTCTAACGGAGATGTGTGGATCGCTTCGGATGACGGAGGGTTAAACCGCTTTTCTCCCAAAAATAGAAAATTTTCCCATTATTTGCCCTTAGAGGGAAAAAACAGTCTGTCCTATCACAATGTACATGCACTTTGTATGGACGATGATAATTTATGGATCGGTACTTATACTGGAGGGGTAAACGTATTAAATCTGCAAACGGGAACTTTTAAAACATATTCTGCCTATCAGGATAATCCCGCTTCACTGGACGGAACCAGTTCTTATGCCATATTCAAAGACAGAAAAGAGAGAATATGGGTCACCTCCATGTCCGGAGTAAATCTATATAACCGGGAAAAAGATAATTTCACCCGAATTAAAGACTTGGACGCACTGACCATTGACATTGACCAGGATACCAAAGGAAATCTCTGGTTCTCCACCCAAGGCAAGGATTATTTAAATACCATCCAGAAAAACAGATATGGAAGAACTATATACATGACCATAAAAATCCGAACTCACTGGCAAACAACCAAGTGAACTGTGTACTGATTGACACAAACGGAGAGATGTGGGTGGGAACCATGAACGGGCTCTGCAAATACAATGCGGAAGAAGATGCATTCGAAACTTTACCTCTTGAAATTCCCAGTCACAATATATGCAGCATCATCGAAGACCAACGCATATTGTGGCTCACCACCACCAAAGGGTTAGTGCGCTACACCCCTGGAGAAGGTTGCCGAGTATTTACTAAAAGCGACGGACTGCAAAGTGAACAATTCCTACCTAATGCTGCCTTAAAAGCATCGGATGGAAAAATTTATATCGGCTCGGTAAACGGATTCAATGCTTTCTACCCCCATCAGATTAAGACAAATGTGATGCTTCCTCCAGTAATCATTACAGAACTGGAAATAGATAATAAGGAAATCCAAACTGGAAACAAACTGCTTCCAAAATCTCTCAACCAGTTGGAAGAACTGGAGCTATCCTATAAAGAAAATGCATTCAGCTTGCTTTATGCTTCTTTAAGCTATTGCACCCCCAATAAAAACAAATACGCCTATAAACTGGAAGGATTTGACAAAGACTGGAACTATGTAGGCTCCCAGAATAAGGCCACTTACACCAATTTGCCCGCAGGAACCTATCTTTTCAAAGTAAAGGCGACCAATAATGACGGAATATGGAATGAAAAAGGAACCAGTCTGAAAATCACCATCCACCCTCCTTTCTATTGGTCCACCGCTTCCAAACTGCTCTATTTTATATTGGTTTGTATAGCTTTCGGATTCGTCATCCGCTTCATCATCAAACGGACAGAGAAGAAACATACGGCTGAAATAAACAAACTGAACGCCAATAAGGAAAAAGAAGTACACGAAGCCAAAATCAAGTTCTTCACCATGATAGCCCACGAAATACGCACACCGGTATCCCTTATCATAGGACCTTTGGAGAAAATAATGAAATCCCCCGTGTCCCTGCCGTCTACAGTACGCGACGATCTAAATATTATTGACCGTAACAGCCAGCGTCTGCTGTTCCTGGTAAACCAATTGCTGGATTTCCGGAAGGTGGAACAGGAAGGAATGAAAATGAAGTTTGCTTCCCAAAATATCCACCAACTGCTCAAAGCGGTTTGTGAACGTTTCGAACCTTTCATCGCCCAACATGGAGCACGGCTTACTGTGGAATATCCTGAAGCAGATTTCACAGCTATAGTAGACAGTGAAGCGGTAACCAAACTAGTCAGCAACCTGTTAACCAATGCCAGTAAATACACAAAAGATGAAGTTACTCTTACCTGTATCGTACAGCCGGAACAACATACTTTTATAATCCGAGTGACAGATAACGGCATAGGGATCAGCAAAGAAGAACAAAAGAAGATATTCCATCCGTTCTATCAGGCTATGGATAACAAGCCGGGAACAGGTATCGGCCTCAGCATTGTCAAAAGTATTGTAGAATCACACAATGGCTGCATTGAAGTGGAATCCGAAGTGAACAAAGGGTCATCTTTTATCGTAACACTGCCTGTAGAACAAGCACAAGTCCTGCCACAGGATACGGGCACATCACTATTGAACAACCCAGCCATTCCCGAAGAAATCTTGCAAGAGGACCTCTCCGATTCTCCTATCAAACATAAACCAACCATGCTGATTGTGGATGATAATGAGGAAATGTTGAATTTCCTTTCGAGTAGTCTGGCTGATAAATACAGCATACTTACCGCAGAAGACGGTATAGAAGCATTAAATAAACTCAAAGAAAACGAAGTGACACTCATTGTAAGCGACTGGATGATGCCACGCATGGACGGAGTGGAATTCTGCAAAGCGATAAGGACTAACCAAACTACCAGTCATATACCCTTCATCCTGCTAACGGCCAAGACAGATACCAACTCCAAGATAGAAGGTATGGATTGTGGTGCAGATGCCTACATAGAGAAACCTTTCTCCATGCAATACTTGGAAGCATGTATCAAGAATCTGGTAGACTTGCGTAATCTGCTGCGTCAGAAATTCTCGAAGATGCCGCTGGTTCCGCTGAACAGCATTGCCAATAATTCTATGGACGACAAATTCCTTACCCGCATGAATGAAATCATAGAAGAGAATTTCTCCAATCCGGAATTACCCGTAGATTTCCTGGCCGAAAAGTTGTGTATCAGCCGTTCGGGTCTGTTTGCCAAAATTAAAACATTGGCCAATATCACCCCTAATGAACTGATTCAAGTGGTACGTTTGAAAAAAGCAGCGATCTTGCTAGCAGAAAACAAATACCGCATTAATGAAATCTGTTATATGGTAGGATTCAATAATCCGTCTTATTTCTCCAAGTGTTTCCAGAAACAGTTCGGCATGAAACCGGGGGAATTTGTAAACGGGAAAAGAGAAGAATAAAAACTAATCAAAAATCATTCCCTAAAAATAAAAAATCCGGTTTCCCCTTTTCAGAGAAACCGGATTCATGATGAACGAGTGATTTTATTTCAATCAATAATTATTCTTCTTCACTTCGAAATAAGCTTGCGGATGCAGACATGCAGGACATACTTCAGGAGCTTCCGTACCTACATAAATGTAACCGCAGTTACGGCACTGCCATACAGTTTCTTCCGCTTTCTTGAATACTGTGCCTTCTTCCACATTCTTCAATAAAGCCAGATATCTTTCCTCATGCCCCTTTTCAGCTTCAGCGATTCTGCGATACATAGTAGCGATAGCAGGAAAACCTTCCTGATCGGCCACATCAGCAAAGTGAGGGTAATCAGTAGTCCATTCTTCATTTTCACCGGCAGCGGCAGCTTTCAAATTTTCCATAGTGGTACCAATGATACCTGCAGGATAGCTGGCAGTGATTTCTACCATACCACCTTCCAACCATTTAAACATACGTTTCGCATGTTCCTTTTCCTGATCAGCTGTTTCAGTAAAAATAGCAGCAATCTGTTCATAACCTTCTTTCTTTGCTGTACTTGCAAAGTAAGTATAACGCATTCTAGCCTGTGACTCACCTGCAAATGAAGTCAGCAAATTTTTTCTGTCTGTGTACCTTTTACGCTCTTAGCCATAATAATTAGTTTTATTAGTTAGTTATTATTCAATCATCTTTTGGTAATACAAAGATATATCTTTTATTCCAATTGTATTCATTACAATTATATTTTTATATTTAATTAAACGTTCACTTTATATAAAATAAACAAGAACACCTATATTTGTGTTCACAACAACATTAACATTTTTCATTATGAAAAGCATCATCAAATTATTCACTTTTCCCCTCCTTACTATAATAGGATTTAATTCGTGTGCGTCCATACCGTTAAAGGTCGGAGAATCTGAAAACAACTCCACTTACACTGTCAGCTATCTGTTTGAACATGACGGTTGCAAGGTATATCGTTTTTACGATAAAGGAAATTACGTTTACTTTACTACGAGAGGAGATGTAACCAGTATCACAAATGATTCTACCGCCCAACGCACCATTACTATCAACAAAACACCCTATGAATAACAAAAATACGAATTTAAATAGAATAATACCTTAATTTATACATTAATTTTATCTACTTTTGCAACTCGTTTAAAATCATAGCATAAAGTAGTTGACAAATGAAAGCATTTGAATTCAAGCCGAAGCTCTTCACTACCCTACAGAATTATTCAAAAGAGAGCTTCATGGCCGACCTTATGGCCGGAATTATCGTAGGTATTGTTGCACTTCCACTAGCTATCGCATTTGGTATCGCTTCGGGAGTTTCTCCAGAAAAAGGCATCATCACTGCTATTGTAGCAGGATTTATCATCTCTTTATTAGGAGGAAGCAAAGTACAAATAGGCGGACCTACCGGAGCATTTATCGTAATTATCTATGGTATCATCCAAGAATACGGCATCAGCGGATTAACAGTAGCAACTCTTATGGCAGGAGTACTCCTTATTTTATTAGGTGTATTCAAGCTGGGAGCTGTTATCAAATTTATTCCTTATCCCATTATTGTAGGATTTACCAGTGGTATTGCCGTCACCATTTTTACGACACAGATTGCCGATATCTTCGGACTGAACTTCGGAGGAGAAAAAGTACCGGGAGACTTTATAGGCAAATGGATGATTTATTTCCGTCATTTTGATACTGTTAATTGGTGGAACGCCATTGTCAGCATAGTCAGTGTCCTGATCATCGCACTGACTCCCCGATTCTCAAAAAAGATCCCAGGCTCGCTAATTGCCATCATTGTAGTGACTATTGCCGTATACCTGATGAAGACATACGGAGGAATCACTTGCATCGACACCATTGGCGACCGTTTTACCATTCAGTCACAGTTGCCGGATGCAGTAGTACCCAAATTAGATTGGGAAGCTATCAAGAATTTATTTCCGGTTGCCATCACCATTGCTGTACTGGGAGCCATAGAATCTCTGTTGTCTGCTGCCGTAGCCGATGGTGTCATTGGTGACCGCCACGATTCAAACACGGAACTGATAGCCCAGGGCGCAGCAATATTATCGCTCCACTGTTTGGCGGTATTCCTGCTACAGGAGCCATCGCACGTACCATGACCAATATCAACAACGGTGGAAAATCACCTGTTGCAGGTATCATTCATGCAGTCATTCTGTTGCTGATTCTCTTGTTCCTGATGCCTCTGGCACAATATATCCCGATGGCCTGTCTGGCAGGTGTATTGGTGATTGTTTCTTATAACATGAGCGGCTGGCGTACTTTCAAGGCGTTGCTGAAGAATCCGAAATCAGACGTCACCGTACTACTGATCACTTTCTTCCTGACTGTTATCTTTGATTTAACCGTAGCTATTGAAGTAGGTTTGCTCATTGCCTGTGTATTGTTCATGAAACGTGTCATGGAAACAACAGAAATATCGGTTATCAAAAATGAAATCGACCCCAATAATGAATCCGATCTGGAAGTGCACGAAGAACATCTCATGGTTCCCAAAGGTGTGGAAGTATATGAAATCAATGGTCCCTACTTCTTTGGTATCGCTACCAAGTTTGAGGAAATCATGTCCGAACTGGGCGACCGTCCCAAAGTACGGATTGTACGTATGCGTAAAGTACCATTCATTGACTCTACCGGTATTCACAACCTGACTAATCTATGTGAAATGTCTAAAAAAGAAAATATTCAGATTGTGCTTTCGGGAGTGAATGAAAAAGTGCATCAAATTCTTGAAAAATCAGGATTTAATGAATTACTGGGAAAAGAAAATATCTGTCCTAATATTAATGTAGCACTGGAAAAGGCAAAGGACATTATAGAAAAATAAAACGGACTACTCTATTAAAAGAATTTATCTATGGAAAAGAGGATACTCCCGATAGCTGGAATATCCTCTTTCTCATCTAAATACTTCAGGTTGGTACTACTCCACCAAAGAGTGGCATGAATAGAATGCCAATATCCGTTCTTTCAGTAAATAGGTATATTTAGTTTGTGATTGTTGGGACAACGCATCTGCTAATTTCATTTTTATCTCATTATACTCATATACAGCCGACTTTCCAGCCATATACTTCTCTAACGCATACCGATGCGCCTCCCGATTGGCAGCTACCGCTTTGGTAGTAGATTCGTATTTCTCAAAAGCTGCCAACGCATCCATATATGCTTTCTCAATATCCTTATAGAGACTTCTCTTTTCATTTTCCAATGACAAGCGAGCATTATTCTCTTCCAAACGCGCTGTTTTTACCTGATTCCTCGTAGAGAAGCGGTCAAAAAGAGGGATGCTTAATGTGAAATAAATGCTTTTCTGCATATTGTTTTTAAACTGCTGATAAAAAGACGGATTCATTGCACGACGAGAATAATAGTAACCGGTATTGATTCCGGCACCCAAAAAAGCTGTGGGTAATATCCCGACTTGACAACTTTTGTACTTTTCACTTTACTCTGCAAAGAATAATGAGCTTGCTTTATCTGAGGCATACAGCTTAATGCCGAGGCGTAAATCCCCTCAGGAGTGACAGACTCCATAGAAACTATACTTTCATCCAAAGAATCTACATCAAAATACTCCTCACCCTTCAACTCCATCAATTGCATCAAGTCAAGAAAAGAAAGCCGCAGCGAGTTCCTAGCTTCAGTAGCCACCAGCTCATCATCAGCCAATTGAGCTTTCACATCATATAATTGAGACTGCGGAACTTTTCCATTCTCTATCAAAATCCGTGTTCTGATTTCTTGTTCTTTTGTCAACCGGATTTGTTCTTGAGCGATACGATAGATTTCTTTATTCAACAGTATCTGAAAATAATAGTTAGTTACATTGAGTGACAAATTGTTTTCTATCAATTCCTTATTTGCCTCAGCCGCCAATATATCGAATTTATTCCGGGTAATGGATGCACTTGTTTTGAATCCGGTAAAAAGAGGCATTTCAGCACTGGCAGAGAATGAAGAATTTTGTATGTTGCTATCTTCATACGTATTATCCTGATTCAAGGCCCTGCCAAAAGAAAAACGTTGTGAAGCTCCTACATTCAGGTCGGGCAGAAAACTGCTCTTCAGCGTATTTCTCTCTACTTTCAAACTTTTAATCCGGTTTTGACTCTGCTTCACCTCTATATTGTGCAGTATGGCATAATCTATACATTCTTTGAGACTCCACTTCTTATTTTGTGCTTGTATATTCGCTATAAATACGATGGCTGCAACAGCTGCAACTATTAACTTTTTCATACTGCTCATTCTTTAACCTATTTCATCAAACTGTTCCTTCCATAAACGATGATACATCCCATTCGAATTGAACAATTCTTCATGAGTACCTGCCTCGATTACTTGCCCCTTATCAATCACCACAATCTTATCAGCATTCTTCACTGTACTCAACCGATGAGCAATCACGATAATCGTTTTCCCCTTCCGTGCCAATGCATCCAGCGTCTGCTTTACATAGCGTTCGGAAATAGAATCAAGCGAAGACGTTGCCTCATCGAAAATAAGTATCTCCGGTTCCTTATACAAAGCACGTGCTATGGCAAGCCGCTGCCGCTCGCCACCCGACAAGGATGCACCATGTTCACCGATATAAGTCCGGTAGTCCTTAGGCAAACCATCTATAAAGTCCTTCAAACCAAGTTGTTCCGTCAAATCTACAATTTTCTTCATGTCCGGATGCAAGTCACCTACCGCTATATTCTCTGCAATGCTGCCGGCAAATAATTCAATCTGTTGAGGTACTGTTCCCACCCGGCGACGAAGGCTGCGATTGTCTATTTGCGCAATATCATAATCGCCTATGCGAATGCGACCCTCCTGTATAGGATAAATATGCTGTAACAACGAAATCAAAGTCGTCTTGCCCGACCCGCTTTCTCCCACTATGGCAGTAGTCTTCCCCTTTTCTATCTTCAAGCCCAATTCCTTGAACACATCCTTGCGCGAACCATAGCGAAACGAAACATTCTCAAACGTAATATCGCCTACCATATCCGGTTCTAATATTATCTTTTGATTATTATCCTGTTCGCGTTCCAAGTCCATAATCTGGAATAAGCGGTCGGCGGCAATCAGTGCATCCTGAATAGTCTGATTGGAAGAAATCAGCGAGCCGATAGGAGAAATTACATAACCAACCAAGGAATAAAACACCATCAGAGCGCCGGGTGTCAACTCCTGATCGACCACCAAAATACTTCCTAACCAAAGAACGGCAATCGTAATGCCGGTAGATACAAACTGAATACCGCCTTGCGCCATAATGGATCCATAAATACTGCGATACGTATTCTTTAATAAATGTACAAAACGAGTTTCCGTTTTCAAATTGGCATATTCCTCTATACCGAATCGTTTGATAGTAGAAATAGAATTAAGAGACTCCACCAATTGCGCTTCCAAATCAGCACTACTTCCATAATACCGCGCTGATATTTCCGGTTCAATTTATTAAATCCCCAGAAAATAAGCAAGAATAAGGGCAGACACTAATGTAATCAATGCCAGCTCCCAGGAATAAACGAACATAAGGCACACAGAGAAGACAAGAATCATGATATTAACCACCAGATCCAACGAAACATTATTGATAAAATTACGGATTTTCACCGCATCATTGACGCGTGAAATAATTTCACCTACGCGCATCGTATCAAAGAATTGCTGAGGTAAAGTCAGCAGATGCTTATAATATCCTAAAATCAATGCCGCATCAATCCGTTGTCCGGTCTTTAAAGCCAGAATACTTTTCATTGCTCCGATAAAAGTCCGCAATAGCAGGATGACCAGCATGATCACTCCCATGAGATTGAGTAAATTGATATTTTTATCCACCAATACATAATCTGTAATTTTACCTACATAGATGGAAGTGGATAATCCCAAAATGCTATAAATAAGCGCACCAAACACGGCTTGTAGCATCACGCTTTTGTGAGGAGCCAGCAGAGAAAAGAACTTCTTTGTCATACCGGTTTTCATGTTTCCGGTCTTGAAAGTTTCTTCCGGTTCCAATAACACCAGTACACCGGTCCACATTTTCTCAAATTCCTGATTGGTCACGCGATGCATCCGCCCGTCACCCGGATCCATATACTCTATGTATTCTTTCTTTTTCTCCACCTTATATATCACTACAAAATGCTGAAGCTGCTCGTGCACGATGACATGGGCAATAACAGGTTTAGGAACAATGTACAATGCCTCAAACTTAGCCCGCACTCCTTTAGCTGACAAGCCCAGCTTATTAGCAGCCTCTATCAACCCCAAAATATTCGTTCCTTTTTGATCGGTAAACGCATATTGGCGGATACGTGCAATGGGAAATTGCAAACCATAATAGGCACATACGGAAGCCAGACAAGCCGCTCCGCAATCTGTAATATCAAACTGTTTTATTTTAATACCTTTCTTGCTCATCATTGAATATTTATAAATGAATTGTAGAATCAAAATTTAGCTATCATCGCATTATTCTCATATTGTTTGGGATTCGCCCAATCGTCTATCTTTGGTAGAGCAAATCGAAAAGCGATCGCCGCGTTATCATAAAATGGGCACTGACGGTCATTCCCTTCTTTAATATTCCTTTCTGTCCGCTTTTCAGCATAAGATAGTTCCGCTCCATTTGACATTTCACTTTATAGAATGAGTTTCCCTGACTGTCGGTTAGGAAGTCTGATGAAATTTCGGTCACTTTGCCGGGTAATGTTCCCCATTCATTATAATTAAATGATTCCACCTGTACATTGACCGGCATTCCCAAACTCATAAAACCGATATTTCGAGGAGTAACATATATCTCCATACACAGTGTGGAATCCGGCTGATAACTGCCAATGACTGTCCTGCCTGTATACTGCTTCCCCTGTATATGCCGGAAAATTGATCAATGGTTCCACTTATCGGACTACGAACTATATAGAGTTCTTTATCTTTCAACTCTTGCTTCAGTGTAGTATTCATTTCGCTACGAGAATTACGATACGTATTCAGATCTGCCTGCCACGTACTCAACTGGCTTTGTATCAATGAAGCCAGTTCATTTGCCGGCTTTGATATTGAAAATAATATTTATCATATTCTTCTTCTGAAATCACTTTCTTATCAAACAGGTTTTTATTGCGCTTATACTCTTTTTCTGCCTGTGCCAAAGAGGTTTCCAGTTCTTTTTTGCTTTTTGATAAAATAGGTATATTCCTGTTGACGTACCGGAGAATGAAACCTGGCAGGACATTCGCCTTTGCCAGATAAGCCAAATCTGACAAATGTGCTTCATAGTCATTCAGGCGATTCGTTTGATAATTGATTTTATAATCGGAGTTATTGGTGCGGAAGCGGAGGAGTACATCGCCTTTATTCACTTGATCGCCTTCGCGCACATAAACTGAATCTATTAATTCTGTGATAGACGATTTTATTTCAGTTTTTTCAGTAACCGGCCTTACTACTCCACTGCCTTGCACAGAGATATCTACATAGATAAAAGGCAATGCAATCATAACGGCAGTCACGGCTGCCAATACTATCCAATAGATAATTTGGGATTTTGTGGTGTGTTGATAGATGTATGTTTCAATACTGTTCTCTATCCATTCATTTGGTAATAACATAACATTTCTACTTTTACTGATTCATGCAGCAAAAGTAGAATGAAAGAAAAAAGATATGTGTTATCGAATTGTTATCTTTAGGTTAATATCTATAAGTTTATACAGAAAAGATTCAGTGTTGACATGTTTTCAACACTGAATCTTTATTTAGAATGCACTATAGACAATTCCAATGATACCATTAATGCTTTTGAAACGATATCAAGCGTCTTTATTTTTTCTATATATCAATATGACATTATAAAAAAGTCCTATTATATAGATAAGTATGCGAATCAGTAGTTGAAATACCTACTTGATTCAGTTAGTTAAAATGTTATTATTCAATTAATTATCTCGTTTATTTATTTCTCAATCTCCTTGAAAATCAGTATATTAGAAGAATAAAACCACTC
>ENA-OQJH01000423-OQJH01000423.1-human-gut-metagenome-genome-assembly--contig:-NODE-423-length-23801-cov-6.647377_pt1 | contig 23801 bp, 37 predicted proteins | sample MGYA00242597_ERZ504763 | MGnify/ENA primary metagenome ERZ504763 (study PRJEB26092, sample SAMD00036359) | human gut metagenome | host: Homo sapiens | study: EMG produced TPA metagenomics assembly of...
CTCGGCCGCTCTTGCGCACCTCAGTCAGCTTCTTGGCCAGCTTGTGGGCCAGGCTGATGGGGCATGGGGCATCAGCTCAGGGGTCTCATCGCAGGCATAGCCGAACATCATGCCCTGGTCACCGGCACCGCCACCTGGTCGTTGGTGCCCAGTGCGATATCGGGGCTCTGGCCGTCGATGTTGGAGATCACGGCGCAGGTGTCAGCATCAAAGCCGTACTTTGCACGGGTGTAACCGATATCAGAGATGACCTCGCGGACGATCTTCTGGAAATCGACATAGCAGTTGGTGGTAATCTCGCCCATAATGTGGACCAGACCGGTGGAAGCGCAGGTCTCGCAGGCCACGCGGGCATCGGGATCGTGGGTCAGGATCTCGTCCAGGATGGCATCGGAGATCTGGTCGCAGATCTTGTCAGGATGTCCCTCGGTGACGGACTCAGAAGTAAACAGGTGTCTTGCCATAAATTTTGTCCTCCATGTGTGTGGTGAATCTTGCACAGCTTCATACACGTCCATCAAGTTTGCGCAAACAAAAACGCTCAGAACCGAAGCTCTGAGCGTTTGCACTCTTATCTTTCGGTTTCCCGCAGGATTTGGCACCTTATGCTTTCGCACAGGTTGTCGGGCTTCACAGGGCCTGTCCCCTCAGCCGCTCTTGATAAGTCGGTATTCAGTTGTTTTCTGAAAGATATCTTATCATCTCTTCGTCAGATTGTCAAGAAGAGTATCACTCTTTTTAGACATCTCAGCGAAATTGATTAGGATTCTCCCCAGGAGTACGCTCTTAGTAACCCTTAGCCTGTTCGCCGTTCAGCAGCTTGACCGCACGGGAAGTGCCCAGACGGTCTGCGCCCAGAGCGAGGAATTTTTCCATATCCTCCACGGTGGAGATGCCGCCGGCAGCCTTGACCTTGCAGCGGCCATGCACACCCTTGACCATCAGCTCCACATCGTGGAAGGTAGCGCCTGCGGTGGAGAAGCCGGTGCTGGTCTTGATGTAGTCAGCGCCCGCCTCGCAGACGATGTCGCACATCTTTTCCTTTTCCTCGTCGGTCAGCAGGCAGGTCTCAATGATGACCTTGAGCACCTTGTCGCCCACGGCCTCCTTGACGGCACGGATGTCCTCACGGACTGCATCGTATTCCTTGTTCTTCAGGCGGCCGATGTTGATGACCATGTCCACCTCGGCAGCGCCGTTCTCAATGGCAGTCTTGGCTCAAAGGCCTTGCTGGCGGTATCCATGGCACCCAGAGGGAAGCCCACCACGCAGCACACCGGGATGCGGCCCGCCATATACTCGACCGCCTGCTTTACATAGCAGGTGTTGATGCAGACGGATGCGGTGTGGTTGGCAATGGCCTCGTCGCAGATGACCTGGATCTGGGGCCAGGTGGCCTCGGGCTTCAGCAGGGTATGATCGACATGGGAGAGGATCTCTTCACGGGTCATATTATTTTCCTCCATCAATTCTTGCTGGCACGGCGGACCTTTGCCATACCCACAGCGCTCAGGCAATTGCCGTTACGGATGCGGTGGCACCAATGATGCCCAGAACAAGACCGGAAACCAGGAATGCAAAACCTTTCAGACCACGTTTCATAATACCGTACCTCCTAAGATGATTTGATTTGAAAACCTTCCCCGGCACAGCCGGGGAGGGTCTTGCTTACTTTTTCTTAAAGATGATCAGCTTGCTGAACACATAGTTCAGCACCACGACCACCACGTTGGAGAACACCTTGACGCACAGACCCCACAGTGCCTGCGCATTGTAGCGGCTGGTAACGAAGATTGCCGTGGGGCCGTCTGCACCGCCGATGACGGCAATAGCGGCAGAGCCATCCGTGACCCCCGCCGGTGTGCCTGCATAGGAGGCTGCCATCTGTATGGCCGTATCCGGGCCAAGCCAGTGGGCCACCACGCTCAGCACCCCCTGCATCAGCTCGTCCATCAGCGCTGCGCCCTGGGCCGCCAGCAGATTGCCCAGCACCAGCATAATTGCAGTGTCCAGCAGCATTGTGCCCAGACGGCAGGTGACAAATGTGCCGAACTCCTTTGCCATCGCTCTGCCTCTGGTCTTGCTGTTGAACACAAAGGCCCGGTTGGTGGTGTAGGCAAACAGGATGCAGAGGATGTTATCCAGCACATTGCCCCAGCTGTTGGCAGCGGTGTAGCCGAACAGCCTGTTGAACAGGGCATACAGCACAATATTCAGCAGGGTGGTCAGCACGCCGAAGATCAGGTAGGACAGGACCTCATAATGCTTTTTGATCCATTTGAACATAAAAATATCTTTCCTGTCAGCATCCTCACCCTCTCCGTCATTGCGGAAGCGAGACTGAGAGGGCAATCCGCTTAACAAAAACAGCCCCGCCGCCGTTACCCGGCAACGGGGCTGCAGTCGCATTGTGTCTGAAACTCAGCGAACCACGGACTGATTACTCAGCGTCGTCGTTCAGCAGAGCCTTCATGGACAGGCTGATGCGCTTCTTGTCGAAGTCAACATCCAGCAGCTTCACATCGACCATATCGCCGACCTTCAGTGCGTCGGAGACCTTCTCAACGCGATCATTGCTGATCTCGCTGATGTGGACCAGACCGTCAACACCCGGCAGGATGCGGACGAATGCACCGAACTTGGTCAGGGATACGACCGGAGCATGGAAGGTGCTGCCGATGGGGTAGTTGTTCTTCAGCTGCTCCCAGGGGTTGTCCTCAGCCTTCTTGTAGCCAGAGAGACCTTGTGGTTCTCGGTGTCGATGTCCTTCACATACACTTCGATGGTGTCACCAACGGAGACAACCTCGGAAGGATGCTTGATGCGGTTCCAGCTCAGCTCGCTGATGTGGCACAGGCCGTCCACACCGCCGATATCGACGAATGCACCGTAAGAGGTCAGGCTCTTGACAACGCCGGTGTAGGTCTTGCCCACCTCGACATTTGCCCAGAACTCCTCACGCTTTGCCTTGTTCTGCTCAGCGGTGACCTTGTTGATGCTGCCGACAATCTTGCGGCCGGAGCACTCGGTAACGACCAGCTGGACATGCTGGCCAACCAGAGCAGTGTAGTCCTCGTCACGGCGCATCGTGGCCTGAGAACGGGGAACGAACACCTTAACACCCTTGACGTTGACGACAACGCCGCCCTTGTTGAACTCGGTGACATCGCCCTCGACGACCTCGCCGGATTCAGCAGCCTTGGCGATCTCTTCCATGCCCTTGCGAGATGCGAGCTTCTTGCGGGAGAGCTGGATAACGCCGTCCTGGTCCATAACCTTCTCGACGATGAGGTCCAGCTCATCGCCAACCTTCACCAGGTCTTCGACCTTGGCGGAGGAATCATCGGTCAGCTCGCTCAGCTTGACAAAGCCGGTCTGCTTGGCTCCGATATCCACCTGGATCTCGTTGGCAGAGATGCTGGTCACGATTCCTTTCACAATACTGCCTGCATGAACACGCTTCTCCTCGGATGCGTTCAGCATCTCCTCGAAGCTCATGCTGTCATTGATTTCTGCGCTCATACTGTTAAGTACCTCCTCAATAATAGACGATGGCGTTGAAGCCCCTGCTGTTACGCCCGCCGTTTTTACATCTGCAAACCATTCCGGCCGAAGTTCGCTCGCTGTCTCGACCGTCACGGCTTTCGTATGCTTTGCGGCGACCTGTACCAGCTTTTGGGTATTGGAAGAATGATGACCGCCAATGACAACAATGATGTCGCATTGTTGGCTGAGGTCTTCCGCTTCCTGTTGCCTCGCCCACGTCGCATTACATATTGTATCAAAAATTCGGGCGTTTGTATAGGCTTTTTTGAGAAACTCCGAACTTTCTTGCCATTTTGTTACCTGAAATGTGGTCTGTGCAACCGCAAAAATGGGCTTTTGGGGGTCAGAGGGGCCTTTCCAGGCCTTCAGCTCGTCCAGATCGCTGAACACAAATACCTCTCCCCGGGTATGGCCCACGATGCCCTGCACTTCGGGGTGGGCAGCATCACCGGCCACCAGAAGCACCGCGCCCTCGGCCTCGGCCCGGGCGGCAATGCTCTGGATCTTCTTCACAAAGGGGCAGGTGGCATCGTGGTAAACAAGGCCGCGCTGCTCCAAAGTATCATAGATGGTGCGGGGCACGCCGTGGCTGCGGATGATGACCTCGTAGCCGGTGGGATATCGTCCACGGTATCAGCCACCAGCGCACCGCGCCTTTCCATATCGGCCACAGCCTGCGGGTTATGGATCAGCGGGCCCAGCGTTGCCACCTTATGGCCCTCGTTCAGCAGATTGTAGGTCAGCTCCACCGCACGGTTCACGCCAAAGCAGAAGCCGGCGGTTTTGGCAAGACGAATTTCCATAGCGTTTCTCCTTCTCTAAACCTCTCAGCCTCGCATTCGCTCGGCATCTCCCCTACCAGGAGATGTCACCGAAGATGATGGAGAGGTTCTCACTTCAGCTGTTCCCAGGCATCCAGCAGTGCCTGCTTATTGGCCCGGAGCACCTTCATATCCCGGCGGCTCTCCATGGCGAACTGGGCGGCGGGCATCGGCTCGCCGTAGATGACGTTCACCCGGCAGAACAACCGCATCTTCCCGTCCGGCGTATCGTAGCGGATGCGCACCGGCACCACATCCACCCCGGCCTGCGCCGCAATGACGAACAAGCCGCTCTTGGGGGGCAGAAGCTTGCCCTCCTTTTCGCGGGTGCCCTCCGGAAGATGAGCAAAGTCTCGCCCGCCCGGCAGGCCTCCACGGTCCGGTCAATGATCTCCAGCTCCTCCTTGGTGCCGCGCACGCAGAGCGCGCCGCAGCAGCGGAAGAACCAGGTGAGCAGGACGTTGATCTCAAACAGCTCCTTTTTGGCAAAAACGAGCATCCGCCTGCCCCAGAACCGGCTGATGACGATGAACACCGGGTCAATGGCTGAAACGTGGTTGGGGGCAATGATGCAGCCTTTGGTCTGCACCTTGCGCAGGTTCTCACGGCCAACGGTATGGACCCGGAAGCCGATGTGGAACACCAGCCAGGCCAGCGGCAGCAGTATGTAATATAGTACCATTTAATTAACCTTTTCTGCAATAATCTTTTTCATCGCCGCAAGGCTCTGCTCAAAGTTGAGGTCAGAGGTATCCAGCAGCACTGCATCCTCGGCCTGCTTCAGGGGGGCGGCGGCACGGTGAGTGTCCTGATAGTCCCGCTGCTTCACATCAGCCAGCACATCCTCAAAGGCGACCTCCATCCCCTTCTGCTGGTATTCCAGCCAGCGCCGTCTGGCCCGGGCTTCGGGAGCAGCGGTCAGGAAGATCTTGACCGTGGCATCCGGCAGCACCACCGTGCCGATATCCCGGCCATCCATCAGGACGTTCTGGGTCTTGGTCATGCCGCGCTGCAGCTCCAGCAGGAAGGCGCGGACTTCCGGGTTGGCACCCACGGCAGAGGCGGCCATGCTGGCCTCCTCCGTGCGGATGGCGGTGCTCACGTCCTCACCGTTCAGATAGATATGCTGCTCCCCGTCAATGCAGTCCACCCGCAGGCTGATCTCCGGCAGCAGGGTGTTGACCGCCGCATTGTCCTTCGGGTCCACGCCCTTGCGCAGGCATACAGGCCGATGGTGCGGAACATGGCACCGGTATCCACATAAATGTAGCCCATCTCTGCGGCCAGCCGCCGCGCCAGGGTGGATTTTCCTGCCCCCGCAGGGCCGTCGATTGCAACTGAAACCATTTGATACGCTCCTTTTATAATATAAGCTTTTCTTTCATCGGTCAGTATAAACTTTACGTAATGCCAAGGGCTCCCCTACTAGGGCAACAGCAACAACCGCCGCCAGTGGCGGATTGAGGGCGTTGCTGTTGGGGCCGCGGCCAGCAAGATGCGAGTGCCATATCTGGCACGATGCAGATGCTGGGTGCCGCAACCCGATAGCTGGCGAGCGTCAGCAAGACTGAGAGGTTTAGTCCAGATTCCTCGCAAAGCTCTGCGCCGTACAGAAAGCGATCTGCAGGTTGTAGCCGCCGGTATAGGCATCCACATCCAGCACCTCACCTGCAAAGTAAAGGCCAGCGCCTTCTTGCTCTGCATGGTTCTGGGATCCACCTCCCGCACGGACACGCCGCCGGAGGTGATGACCGCATGGGCCAGGTCGCCCCGGGCATCGATGGGCACGTTCCAGTGCTTCATCAGGCGCACCAGCTCTCGCTTCTGCTCCCGGGTGATCTGGTTGGCCTTTGTGGCAGGGTCAATGCCCCAGCGCGCCACCATGACCGGCTGCATACTGGCAGGCAGCAGCTTGACCAGCGCCCCCTGGGCGGCATGGTTGGCCAGCAGGGCAAAATCACGGGTGATGCGGTCATAAAGCTGCTCCTCGCTCAGGGCGGGCTTCAGGTCGATCTCGGCGTGGTACTTATGTTTTTTCATGTCGCCCAGATGGCTGGACGCGCTCAGGGTCAGCGGGCCGCTGATGCCAAAGTGGGTGAACAGCATCTCGCCCTGCTCCTCAAAGATGTCCTTGCCGTCCTCAAAAAGGGTCAGGGTCACATTTTTCAGGGCAAGCCCCATCATCCTTTTGCAGTCCGAGTCATGGCTGACCAGACTGACCAGACTGGGTACCGGCTCCACAAGGGTGTGCCCGGCCTGCTGGGCCAGCCGGTAGCCGTCACCGGTGGAGCCGGTGGTGGGGTAGCTCACACCGCCGGTGGCCACCAGCACGGCATCGGCCCGGTATTCTTTCCCGGAAGTCCCCCGCACACCGACACACCGCAGGGCAGGCCCGGCTTTTTTCTTTTTGGGATGGTGCTGATTTTCCGGCATGGCAGGGGCGGCTTCCGGCTCCGGGGGCAGCTCCTCCAGAAGCAGCTTTTTTGCCCCGTCATAGACGATCTCCGCGTCCTGTGCGTAGCGGAGCAGTGCCTGCCGGATCTCTTCGGCTTTGTCGGACACCGGGAACACCCGGCGGCCGCGCTCCACCTTCAGCTCCACGCCCAGGCTCTCAAACAGCTCCATGGTCCTGGCGGGCGGGAACGCCCCCAGCGAGGAGAACAGAAAGCGCGGATTGGTGCGGACATGGTGCAGAAACTCCTCTGCAGTGCAGTCGTTGGTCACATTGCAGCGCCCCTTGCCCGTGACCAGGATCTTCTGACCGGGCTTGTCGGTATGCTCCAGCACCGTTACCTGATGTCCCTGCCGCACAGCGGCCCCCGCCGCCATCAGCCCGGCCGCACCGGCCCCCACGATCAACACCTTTGCCATTCTGGTTCCTCCCGCAATTCACTGCCTGTCGAAATTTGTTCTAGTTTATCATACCAGAATCGGCCCGCAATTGCAATCTGCATTCCTCTGGAAAGGCACAGAAAAGCGGCAGACGGTCGTGTCTGCCGCTTTGGGTCACTGCATCAGTTTTGCGGGGTCAAGATAACTGTCGTCCTGCTTCACTTCCAGATGGATATGGCTTTCCTCGGCGCATTCACAGCTGACGCTGCCCACTTTGCCCAATGTCTGCCCGGCACTGACCGTCTCGCCCTCCTTCACCGCCGGGCTGGCCACGCCGCAGAGCCGCCAGACACGGCCCGCACTGTCCTTGATCGCCACAGTGGGCCCCAGCTGCCATCGGAACCGGCCAGCACCACCGTGCCCGCGTGGGGCTTTGGACGGCAGCATCCTTTGCGCAGGCATAGTCGATGCCGTTGTGGGTGCGCCAGTCGCCCAGGGTCTTGTTGTAGACCAGCTCATCGCCGCTGTATCCATTGAGCACCCTGCCAGAGATCGGCTGCGTGGAAGCAGGCGCTGCCGAACTGCTGGCAGGCGAGGATGCACCTTGCAGCGCGGATGGTTCGCGCACCGAGCCAGAGCCAGCCTGCGGCACAGAGGAGGCCGAAGATGCACTCCGCGATGCCGAGGAGGCCGCCTTGGGCACATTGCTTACACTGTTTGCGGCGGGTTCGGTCGGCCATTCCCATGTTGTTTCGTCCTCCTGTGGCGTGGTGGTGGAAAGCCCTCATCGATGCCGGGGGCCGTGGATGTGCTGTCCGGTGTCTTCAGGCCCGAAAGGTTCTTGTCCAGCTCGTCGCGCACGGTGCGCACCGCCCAGACCCCCGCCGCCGCTGCCGCCACCAGACAGGCCAGCAGTGCCAGCGCAAACCCTTTGTCCCGCAGAAATTTCCTGATCTGTTCCATGTTCGTTACTCCAATCCGTCATGGTTTCGCTTGATTTTCTGATTGCAGTATGCGATTCCGGAACCGGGTTTATACACATTTTATAAAAAGAAAACCCTCTCCGTCAAAGCCTGAGGCCTTGACGGAGAGGCTGAAATACACAGATCAGCTGCGGCGGCGGTTGTTGCCCATCAGGCGGACAACATACAGGAAGATGTTGATGAAGTCCAGATACAGGGTCAGCGCGCCATAGATGGAAGCCTTTTCGGCCATCTCAGCATCAGCGGAGTAGTAGCTGTACATCTGCTGCAGCTTCTGGGTATCGTAAGCGGTCAGCAGCATGAACACCACCAGACCGATGCCGCAGTAGAGCACCGAGCCGCCAAAGCCGAAGCCGAACAGCATCCCCACAAAGCCGGTGATGATCATGGCAACCAGAGCCATCATCAGGCGGGGGCCCCAGCCGGTCAGGTCCTTATGGGTGGTGGTACCGTAAACAGCCATCAGCCCAAAGTAAAGGGACGTTGCCAGCAGCGCCATGATCAGGGTGCTTGCCGAGAAAACGAGGAAATAGTAGCTCAGCACCATGCCGTTGAGCAGTGCATAACCGAAAAAGGTCGCGCGGGCAGCTCCCACCGACATAGTCTGCACCCGGGAGCTCAGCACGAACACCAGCGCCAGCTCCGCAATGGTCAGCACAAGATAGAGCGAATCGACCAGATAGATGAGCGAGGTCGTCGCAGTGAGATAGGCCATGGCGAAGGTGATGAGCAGGCCGCAGGCCATCCAGCGGTAGGTGCGGGTCATATAGTCCGATGCGCTCATCGTGGGCTCCGCATAGCCGCGGCCATAATTTCTGTAATCCATTGTGGAACTCCTCCAGTCTTTTTGCCGGGGCGGGCATTCCGCCTTGCTCCGGTCTACGTTTTATAGTATACTGCATAGAAATGAACGTTTCGTGAAAAAGGCTGTGATATTGTATGTCTCTTGGACTTTATCTGCATATTCCCTACTGTTTTTCCAAATGCCGGTACTGTGATTTCTATTCGGCCCCCGGCCAGCGCGGCGTGCCCACCCAGTATGTGGATGCCCTTCTGCGGGAGCTTGCCCGCTTTGCGCCGGAAGCGCCTCTTCACCCGGACACGATCTATTTTGGCGGCGGCACCCCCAGCCTGCTCTCCCCTGCTGATGCCGCCCGGCTCATTGCGGCGGCAGCTCCGGCACCCGGGGCGGAGATCACGCTGGAGGCCAACCCTGAGACCGTAACCGAGCAGACCCTGTGCGGTTTCCGGGAGGCTGGGGTGAACCGCATCTCTTTCGGGGTACAGTCGGCCCGGGACAGCCAGCTGAAAACGCTGGGCCGCCCCCACACCGCCCGGCAGGCCCGGGCTGCCTTTGCGGCGGCACGGCGGGCAGGCTTTACCAACATCAGCGGCGACATCATGCTGGCCCTGCCCCATTATACGCAGGCCGAGTTCGACGAGACACTGGAGCTCATTGCGGAGGGCGGGGCAACGCACATCTCCGCCTACCTCTTAAAGATCGAACCGGATTCCGCCTTTGGCAGGCACCCGCCCGAGGGCCTGCCCTCCCCCGACGAAGCAGCAGACTTTTACCTCTACGCCGTGGAACACCTGGAGCACCACGGATACCGGCAATATGAGATTTCGAACTTTGCAAAGCCCGGCTATGAGGCAGGCACAACCTCATCTACTGGGACTGTGGGGATTACCTCGGCCTTGGCCCGGCGGCGCACTCCTGCATGGGCGGCAGACGATTCTATTACCCCGCCGACACCGAGGCCTTCCTGAACGACAAAGCAGCCCCCGTTATGGACGGAGGCTGCGGCGCAGAGGACTATCTCATTTTACAGCTGCGGCTGCGCAAGGGGCTGGATCTTGCCGCCTATAAGGCCCGCTACGGGAAGGAGTTTTCCACCGCCCAGCTCGCCTTTGTGAAAAACTGCGTGAAGTCCGGCTATGCCACCTTCGATGGTAGCACCCTTGCCCTCACCCCCGCCGGACTCATCGTGCAGAACAGCATTCTGGCGGAGCTACTGTAAGCGGCTGTCCGGGCGTTCCCTAAGCAAGTGTCCGCTGGGGTGGGACCTGTTGCCGCAGGCAATAGGGCGGGCGATGGAATGGCCCGTTTCACTTGCGTGGGAATGACCGGACAGCCGCCCCCTGCTTACGTCAGGTCAATGACCCTCCACCCCAGTTCCCGGATGGCTTCCCGATCATGGGTGGCCAACAGAACAGCCCGTTCGCCGCGGCGCTCTTTCAGGAGCGCTGCGGCTTTTTTCATGGTCTCCGGGTCCATGCCGGTGAAGGGTTCGTCCAGCAGAAGGGTATCGCACCCGGCCCAGAGGGCGCGGAGCAGGGCCGCACGGCGCTTCTGCCCGCCGGAAAGCTTCCGGGCAGGCAGGGCAAGCGCCTGCTCATCATATCCAAATCGTTGAAAATCCGGCACAATTTGCGTTTTGTATTGTGTTTTTCCTCCGGGAGCACCAGTTCCACGTTCTGCACGGCGGTCAGCTGCGGGCAGAGCCGATCCTCCTGAAAGACAGCACCGACCCGGCCCACGCCCTGCACTGTGCCCGAATCCGGTACTTCCAGCCCCATCAGGATGCGGAGCAGGGTGGTCTTGCCCCAGCCGCTGGTGCCCAGAGAATGGCAGGCTCCGCAAGGGTAAGATCCAGATCCTCAAAGAGCGTTTTTTCTCCAAAGCGTTTTGTTAATCCGCAAATTTCCAGTTTGTTAATCATTTTCTGCCACATCCTCTCCCAACACGCGGGCCACTGCCTTGTCCAGCAGGGCCAGGAACAGCTTCTCAAAGCCTGCGCTCAGCAGGATGATGACGAACGTCCAGGCGAACAACTCCCCGGTGGAGAGTGTGATCTTTGCCCGGTAGAGGGCATCTCCGATGCTGCCATCGGGCAGGCCGATGACCTCGGCGGCCACACCGCTCTTCCAGCAGATGCCCAGCGCCACGCTGCACCCCTGCCGGAAGGCCGGCAGGATGGCGGGCAGCCAGATGGCTTTGACCCGCCGGGCCAGCGGCAGGTGGAACACCTGTGCCATTTCCAGCAGCTGCGCGTCCGCGCTCTCGATGCCGGTGCGCACAGCACTGTACAGCACGGGCAGGACCATCAGAAAGCTGATGAGGATGGAGAGCGACCGCCCGCTGACCCACACCAGCGCCAGAATGATGAAGCTGGCCACCGGCGTGGCCTTGACCAGCTGAATGACCGGGGCCAGCAGCGTGTCCACCCAGGCCCAGCGCTCGGCGGCAGCCGCCAGCAGAACGCTGACCACCACGCCCAGCGCAAAACCCAGCAGGATATGCCCGGCGCTGAACCCCACCCGCTGCCAGAAATCGGCCTGCGGCAGCAGCTCCATCAGGTACCCGCCGCCTGAATGGGTGACACTAGAAAGACCTCCTGCCCGATGGCCATGGCCGCCGCCTGCCAGACGGCCAGCCAGAACACCGCCGCTGCCAGCAGCCCTGCGCGGCGCTTTTTTGTCTGTTTCATTTTACCTGCTCCGTTCTCACTCAAAAAGAGCCGTGCGGCTGCACGGCTCTCCTTTTTACCGGTTTACTGAAAACTGCGCTGGACGCTTCGCCAGAACACCTGACCGGGCGTGGCCTTGGTGTAGTAGAAGTTTGCATCCGGAAGCTTGCCGCCCACTGCAGCGGGGGAAGCATCATACAGCACCTTGAGGTAGGCGTTGACATCGGCCTTCATCTCGTCCCCCACACGGTAAACGATGTTGCACTGGGGCAGCGCCTTCTGGCAATGGCCTTTTTGGCCACCACGCCGGTCTCCTCGCAGAGAGCCGCCGTACCGGCAACATCTGTCTGGGCGGCCTTGATGCTCTTCTCGTAATCCCGCAGGAAATTTGCCACGATGTCCGGGTTCTCTTTGGCGTACTCCGTGCGGACAACGGTGACACCGTGATGAGCTGGGTGTCACAGACCTTGTTCCACTCCTTGGTCAGGTCCAGCACCACCCGCAGACTGCTGTCCTTCAGCTGGGCGGCGGTCACATAGGCTGGGGCAGAACGGCAATGGCATCCTTTTGGGAGGCGGCCATCTGGGCGGTCACCTCAGATGCCTCGCTGTAATACTCGATCTTCACATCCTTGTCGGGGTCCAGGCCATTCTTGATGAGCAGGTAGCGCAGAACATACTCCGGCGTGGTGCCCTTGCCGGTGGACAGGATGGTGCGGCCCTTCAGGTCGGCAAAACTGTGGACACTGTCGCCTTTTTCCACCACATACAGCACGCCCAGCGTGTTCACTGCCATCACCTGGATGCCGCCATTGGTCTTCTGGTAAAGGGTCGCGGCCAGATTGGCAGGGATGGCGGCCATATCCAGTTCACCCTTGATGAGCTTGGGCACGATCTCGTCCGCCGCACCATAAAGCTGCAAGTCGTAGTGCTGGCTGGCCTTGCCGCTGCGCTCCATATCCAGCAGATTGACCAGGCCCATGGTGTGGGGCCCTTCAGGCCCGCAATCCGCACGCCGCTTTCTGTTTTGGCAGCAAAAGCCCCGCAGGCCAGCAGGCTGATCATCAGCGCCGCCGACAGCAGCAGGGAAGTCAGTTTTTTCATCATGGTTCAGATTCCTTCCTCTCTTTGTTGTTCCAACCAGAAACAAAATTTGTAAATTTTGCAAAATCATTTGCTTTACGCGCTCAAGTTTACTATAATGGAGCTAAAAATACCGTTGCCCATGCAACGGAATTGCAGAAGGGCGGTGAGGGCCCGGGGAAAACCTCACGGAACTGACATGGAAAACTATCTGCCGCTGTTACAATCCACCTCTCTTTTTGCCGGGATCTCTGCCGGGGAACTGCGCCCCCTGCTCAGTGAGCTGGGGGCCTGCGTCCGCAGTTATGGCCGGGGCGAGGCGCTGGTGCAGGCCGGGGCCCCAGCCGCCGGGTCGGCGTTGTGCTGACCGGAAACATCGAGGCCGTACCGCCCGGCACCGGGCGGGGCACGGACCCCCATCACCCACATGGGGCCGGGGGGCGTGTTTGGTGACGTGCTGGGCGGTTCCAGCCTGGACAGCCCGGTCACGGTGGTGGCATCCGCCCCCTGCGAGGTCCTGCTTTTCCCCTACGAGAAGCTGCTCCAGCCGGACGGCTCCACCGCCCGCCAGCGCCTGCTGCAGAATCTGGTGCGGACCATCAGCGATAAATATTTCCTGCTCTCCCACCGGGTGGACCTGCTGGTGATGAAGACCCTGCGGGCCAAGGTCTGCGCCTACCTGCTCAGCGAGGCCGAGCAGCAGGGCAGCATGACCTTTACCATCTCCTTCTCCCGCATCCAGCTGGCCGATTACCTCAACTGTGACCGCAGTGCCCTTTCCCGGGAGCTGAGCCTGATGCAGCGGGATGGCCTGCTGGATACCTACCGTTCCAGCTTCAAGCTGCTGGAGCCGGAGGCTCTGCGGCAGATGATTCTATAAAAGGAAAGTGATCTGTAACTATGTCTAAACCAATTCTCTGGATCGTGATCCCCTGCTACAACGAGGAGCAGGTGCTGCCCATTACAGCGCCGATGTTCCTGCAAAAGATCACCACCCTCACCGAAAAAGGCATGATCAGCGACAAGAGCCGGGTGCTGTTCGTCAACGATGGCTCCAAGGACAAGACCTGGGAGCTCATCTGCGGCTTTGCAAAGCAGGATGCGCATTTCATCGGCATTTCCCAGAGCCGGAACCGGGGCCATCAGAACGCCGTGCTGGCGGGCCTGATGGAGCCCGCGCCAATAACTGCGACATCACCATCTCCATCGACTGTGATGGTCAGGATGACATCAACGCCATGGACGAGATGGTACAGAAATATCTGGACGGTGCGAGGTGGTCTACGGCGTGCGCAGCCGCCGGGACACCGATACCTTTTTCAAGCGGTTCACCGCCGAGGGCTTCTACCACCTGATGAATGCCCTTGGCGCGGATATCGTGTTCAACCACGCCGACTACCGGCTCATCAGCGCCCGTGTGCTGGACAGCTTTGCCGACTACAAGGAGGTCAACATCTTCCTGCGCGGCATGGTGCCGCTGGTGGGCTTCCAGAGCGAGCAGGTGTTCTACGAGCGGCACGAGCGGCTGGCCGGTGAGAGCCACTATCCTGCGCAAAATGCTGGCGCTGGCCTTTGATGGCATCACCAGCCTTTCCAACAAGCCCATCCGTCTCATCACCGGGGCAGGCATCGTGGTCAGCCTCATCAGCTTCATCGGCGTGATCTGGGCCATCGTGCAGGCGGCCATGGGCAGCGTGGTGGCCGGCTGGGCCTCCACCATCTGCATCGTCTGCTTTGTGGGCGGCGTGCAGCTGGTCTGCCTTGGTGTCATCGGCGAATACATCGGCAAGATCTATATGGAAACAAAGGCCCGCCCGCGCTACATCATCTCGGAGCGCACCTGGGCCCCCTATGAAAGGAAGTATCACGGATGAGCAAACAGAGCTGGCGGGGCAGCACCCTGCTGAACCCGGAGCCGCCGGTGCTGGTCTCCTGCGGCGGGCTGGAGCAGCCCAACCTCATCACCATCGGCTGGACAGGCACCATCTGCACCCAGCCCAGCATGGTATCCATCAGCGTCCGCCCCGAGCGGTACAGCCACCACCTCATCAAGGAGAGCGGACAATTTGCCATCAACCTGCCCACTGAACAGCTGGTGCGTGCGGTGGACTGGTGCGGCGTGAAGAGCGGCCGCGACAACGACAAGTTTGCCGCCTGCAAGCTCCATGCCGCCCCGGGCAGCGTTCTGACCGACTGCCCCATCCTGGAGGAGAGCCCGGTCAATCTGGAATGCAGGGTCACGCAGGTCATCCCGCTGGGCAGCCATGACCTGTTCCTGGCCGAAGTCGTGGCCTGCGATGTGGATGAGAGCCTGCTGGATGAAAACGGCAAGCTCTGCCTGGACAAAGCAAAGCTGATTGTGTACAGCCACGGCGAGTACCTGAGCCTGGGCAAAAAGCTGGGCACCTTCGGGTACAGCGTGCGGAAAAAGAAACCCGGAAAACGGAAAAAGTGATCTGACCTGCAAAAGGCGGGGCATCAGTGCAGTAATCTGATGCCCCGCCTTTTTCCTGTTTTGTTCCCTTCCCCCAACAACAAAAGCCCCGCCGGCAGAGGGAATTGCCAGCAGGGCTCCGGTAATGTCAATATGAACTTAACCTGGCTCTCCTATCAGGAGAGCTGTCGAGCGGATACGAGACGGAGTGTTCAGTCCTCCGCACCCTCATCCAGGTTGCCCAGCTTCTTGGCCTGCTCCACCACAGCGGGCACCAACATCTCGGGCAGGATCTCGTAGCGGGCAAACTCGGTGGTGAACCAGCCGCGGCCTGGGTGATCTGCCGGATAAAGGTGGTGAAGTTGCTCAACTCGGCCAGCGGGACCTCGGCAATAACGGTCTGCATACCATCCTCATCGGGTTCCATGCCCAGCACGCGGCCGCGGCGCTTGGTCACATCGCCCATGATATCGCCGGTGTTGTCGTTGGGGACATGGGCCTCAGGGTATGGATGGGCTCCAGAATGACGGGGCCTGCCTCGGGCATTGCAGCCTTATAGCCAGCTTTGCAGCCATGATAAAGGCCATCTCGGAGCTGTCCACGGGGTGGTAGCTGCCATCCAGCAGGGTGGCCTTCAGGCCGACCACAGGATAACCGGCCAGCACGCCCTTTTCAGCGGCAAGGCGGACACCTTTTCTACAGCCGGGAAGAAGTTCTTGGGCACGCTGCCGCCGAACACCTTTTCCTCAAACACCACCTGCTCGCTGTCACAGGCTCGAAGTTGATGACGACATCGCCGAACTGGCCGTGGCCGCCGGTCTGCTTCTTATGGCGGCCCTGCTTCTGGCAGGCCTTGCGGATGGACTCACGGTAGGCAATGCGGGGAGCTTCCAGACCGATCTCCACGCCGAACTTATTCTTCAGCTTGGCCTTGACCACATCCAGATGCTGCTCACCCAGGCCACCAATGATCTGCTGGTGGGTCTCGGCATTATTGATGTAACTCAGGGTCGGATCTTCTTCCATCAGGCGGGCCAACGCGCTGGAGATCTTGCCCTCATCGCCCTTTTTGGCCACGGTGACTGCCATGAACAGGCTGGGCAGCGGGAAGGCAGCGGCAGGCAGCTTGACCACGCGGGAAGCATCGCACAGAGTATCGCCGGTCTTTGCGCTGACCAGCTTTGCCACAGCGCCGATATCACCAGCACCGATGCCGTCGGTCTCGGTCTGCTTCTTGCCGATGACGGTCAGGGGCTTGCCGATTTTCTCGGTCTCGCCGGTGCGGGCGTGACCAGAGCAGCGCCGCCGGTCACCTTGCCGCTGATCACGCGCAGGTAGCTCAGCTTGCCCACGAACGGGTCAGCCACAGTCTTAAAGACATAGGCTGCGGTGGGCTCGTTCTCATCACAATGCAGCTCCACAGGCTCGCCGCTGGCATTCTCGGCCAGGATGGCGGCATCGTGCTGCGGGCTGGGCAGGAGCTTGTGCATATTGAACAGCAGCATATCCAATGCCTGCTGGTTGACGGCGCTGCCGCAGAACACGGGGGTGATCAGGCCGTCCTTAACGCCTTTGCGCATTCCCTCAACGATCTCCTCGGTCGTAAAGGGTTCACCGCCGAAGAACTTTTCCATCAGCTCATCGTCGGTCTCGGCAATGGCCTCGCTCATGGCTCGATCAGGCCCTGGAAGCGGTGGCCGATATCGGGCAGCTCCACCTGGATCTGCTTGCCGCTCTCATACTTGAAGGCTTTCTGGCTGAACAGGTTGATGTAGACAGGGGTGCCGTCGTCCAGCTTGGCGGGCACAACACAAGGGCAGACGGTGGAGCCGAACTTGATCTTCATCTCCTCCAGGATCTTGAAGTAGTTGGCATTTTCCAGGTCGCACTTGGAGATGAACACCATGGTGGCCTTGCCGTTCTTGCGGGCCAGCTGGAAGGCTTTCTCCGCGCCCACGGTCACGCCGCTGCGGCCGGAAACACACACCAGCACACTCTCGGCAGCGCGGATGCCTCATACTCACCTGCCTCAAAGTCGAACAGGCCCGGCGCATCGATCAGGTTGTACTTGATGCCTTCGTACTCCACCGGCACCACGGATGCCGACAGGCTTGCCTTCCGCTTTGCTTCCTCAGGGTCAAAGTCCGAAATCGTGGTGCGTCCTCAACACGGCCCATACGCTCTGCTGCGCCCGAAAAATAGACCAGTGCCTCAGTCAGCGTCGTTTTGCCGCTGCCGGCATGGCCTGCAATCAAGATATTACGGATGTTGTTGCTTGCGTATTTCATATCGGTTTTTCCCTCATTTCCGCCGCACGGAGCAGTCTCTCCGTTTTTGTGGCATATTTTACAAAGATAATACCACACTCCAAATGATTTTCAAATAGATTGTCCGAAATTTTCTTTCACCTGCCCGCCAAACTTCCCAGGGTTCTTTTGTGCATTTTGACCGGATGCGCGCAAAATCGATTGCAGGACGTGGGTTGGCATGGTACAATAAAACAGATTAGGCGGGAAGTCCCGGTTTTCCGGGGTTTCCCGCCTTTCTTGTTACTATCGTGTTAATAGTTCAGTGTTCATCGGCCTATAATGTTCACCGCTTTGAACGGCCCCTATTGACATTTCAGCGGCTTTGAATTATACTGAACATAGAACGAGGGTGCCACCGGCAAACGGTTGGTTCCCCTACTGGATTACAGAAGTAACCGCAAGGTTGGGAGCCGGGCGGTTACTTCTTTTTATTGGCCTGCATGAACAGGGCAATAATGCCAACGATTAAAATACCTGTCTGAATCAGATCAGAATATGTAACCATTTGACAGCCCCCCTTTCTATAAAGATCAGGGGGCAAGAAGCGCCCCTGATCTGGTCAGGGGAACTAACCACTTGCCGTTTATCGGTAGCACCATCAAAAGGATACCATAGGATTTGACAAAATTCAAGGGCTTACTGAATTAGTTCAACGGTGCTTTTCAGTTCATCCAAAGTCTTGTGATTATAGACCCGGTTTCCTGTGTCCTTGGACACATGGCCCATGAGAAGATCAATACACTTCCGGTTTGCCCCGGCGCTGTCCAGTTGGGTTTCAAAGGTGTGGCGGCATTCGTGCGGGGTGTGGTTCATCTTCAGAGCCTTCATAATGTCCGCCCAAAATACCCGGTATTGGGTTTGGGAACAGACCCTTCCATTGTAGCTAATTAGGCGGGGGCCACCTTCCGCAAGGCGGGATTCCACCAAGGGCCTGATTTTGGAATGGATAGGAACCACCCGATCCTTCCCCGCCTTGGTTTTGGTTCCGCCCTTCATCGTCCCGGCCTGAAGGTTTATATCTTCCGGCTTCAAGTTCAGAAGTTCGCTGATCCGCCACCCGGAATAAAGCAGGATCAGAACCGTGTCAACCCAAGGTTCTTTCTGATGTTCCCAAACCTTCTTGATTTCTTCCTTGCTGAAGGGAAGGCGGGTGGTTGGTGGGATAGGATCAGAAGTCAGCAAGTCAGAATAGCAACGGGTGATAATGTCCATTTCAAGGGCAAACCTGTCAAGATGGCCCCAAAGGTTCTTAATTGCCGCCTGTGTACTGTACCCCTTCCCGCAACCGTCAATGGTTTCTTGCATTTGGTATGACCGGATTTGTTTATAGGGCTTTTCCCATAACGCTGAACAATGCTTGAACGCTGAACACAAAGATGAACGGTTGGATTCTCCCAGCTTCGGAGCCTTCTTTTCTTTCCAAAGTTCAAACAGTTCCTTCATGGTGATCTTGGCCCGGTCAACATCCCAAGGATCACGGTTATATTCAGCCAATAGCAAATTCCCGGCTTCACGGGTTTCTGTGTAACCCACAATATCATAGATGGGATGGCCCTTGTTATTCCAGCCAATCACTTTTTTCACAATGAATGGGCGGCGGCGATTGCCTGACAGCTTCGCCACAGTCCCATACCCATTGGGATTCCGCATTATATCACCTGTCCTTTCAGGAAAATGGGTATGGCAAAGCCAAACCCGATGTGATATAATGTCCAATGGGGATTGAAACATTAACTTCAAACGGGTTTTGTTTCGCCTGACCGCTTCCGGTGTGCCACCACCGGGGGCGGTCTTTTTTTTTTGCCTTCTGTTACGATCTGTTCTATCAAAAACCTTTATCCTATCTGGTATTTATCTAATAGAACAGATAGAACAGATGTTATATTACTTAAACTTAAAAAGATAAAAAAATATAAGAAGTAACATTAAAAGAGAATGGGAAAAAGATGTGTTCTATCTGTTCTAATTTAGGACTTCGGATAAAGTGTTTGATTTGCCCATCGTATTTGTGAAACTTCCCCAGCGCCATTTAGATAAAGTACAGGATTATTCCCATCTTCTGTTCTAATCCTATATCCAATATCATCCGTGTTATAAAGTCCATCAAGCATAGTGTCACGGGAAATAATTTCAATACTGCCAACACCACATTCCTGAAGGATACCCCAAATGGTTTCGGCCTGTGCTTCAGTAACTTCACAGGAATTCATAATAGCTTCGATGTTTGGATCAGTTTTTTGATATTGTTCAGGGTTTTGAACTACCCTTGAAATACCAAAAGCTAAAGCCCCTATAAAAATAATTGCCACAACTAAACCAATTTTCTTTTTCATATTTATCTCCTTTATCTAACATCACTTTGGAAAGCAACTGCCTTCCCCAGAATAATTATATGATCCAGTTGTTCCCCGGTATAGACCAGATCTTCATAATCAGGATTTTCAGCCTTCAAGATTAGTAAGTTTTTTTCTGGATAGTAGTTGACCCGCTTCAGAGTTGCTTCATCATCAATGACCACGGCGGCAATTTCACCATTGTCAACCATGCTTTGTTTTCGGATAAATACAATATCACCATCATAAATTCTGGCCCGGATCATGCTATCACCTTTTGCCCGTAAGCAAAAATCAGCTTCAATTTCCGCCCCGGCTTCTACATACAATTCTTTTTCTTCATTGGCGGTGATGGGTTTCCCACAAGCGATTGTTCCAATCAAAGGGTATCTTTTTCTTTCAATCGGGAACAAATTTTCAAACTTTACTTGGGATCGTAGAATATCAAGATCAATGGAATTATCAATATCTTCTAACCATGCCGATTTACTTCTATGATCCGATTTACCAAGTAAATAATCCATATCAACATTGAAGTAATCAGCAATGGCTTCAAGGGTTTCTATACCGGGTTCTCTTTCTCCACGCTCATACATATTGACGCTACTTTTAGAAGTTCCGAGTTGCTTTGCAAAATCCTGTTGAGATAAACCGGATTCCCGGCGTAAAAGTTTCAAACGCTCATTGAACTTTGCCATTAGTAACACCCCTTTCATTTATATTATACACAATTTGTGCACAAGGTCAATCCAGCATAGTGCACAATTGTGCCTTTTTATTTTATGCACTTTTAGTGTTCGATTCAACTTGACATTTGAGCACATTGGGTGTACTATAATAGCAGACGAGCACAAAAGGTGCACGAAAACAAGAAAGGGAGTGAGAACATGATCCAGAAGGAAACCACGGGAATGATTCTTCGCAAACTGCGTGGGGATCGAACCCAAGAAGAAATTGCCGCCATTCTTGGTATTACGAAATCTTCTTGGGCCATGTATGAACGGGATGAAAGAGTTCCCCGTGATGAAGTCAAAATTCGGATTGCCAACTTTTTTGGTAAGACGGTGCAGGAGCTTTTTTATACCCCGATTGAGACTATAAGTGCTCATAAGAAAGGAAGAACATCAATGAATGAAGTAAGCCTGAAGCCGGTCATTGAAGAACTTGAAAACTTATTTTCAAAGTTCAACGCCCGGTTCTTTGCTGACAAGCTGGAAAAGCCCGTGATCACCGTTTCCCCGGATCATACCCGTGGGGCCTATGGCTGGTGTACTGGCTGGAAGGCTTGGAAGGCCGGGGAAGATGAAGGCCACTATGAAATCAATCTGTGCGCCGAATACCTGAACCGGCCCTTTGAAGAAACCTGTGGAACCCTGATCCATGAAATGGTTCATCTTCAAAACCTTCAAGACGGTGTTCAGGACACTTCACGATCTGGCACCTACCACAACAAGAAGTTTAAGGAAACCGCTGAAGCCCACGGCCTGACCGTGGAGAAAGGCGAGAAGTACGGCTGGCACAAAACAGCCCTTTCCCCGGAAGCCCTTGAATTTGTTCAGAGCCTTGGAAAACAGGGGTTCACCCTTGTACGGCCCCGGCCCATTGGCCTAAAGGGTTCCAGCAAGGGGGGGGGATCAAGTTCCCGGAAGTATGTTTGTCCCTGTTGTGGGGCCATTATCCGAGCCACCAAAGAAGTTCATGTAATCTGTGCGGATTGTGATTGTGAATTTCAGGAGGAAATCTAAATGAGAAAAAAGAGGAAAACCGTGTGGGCCTTCCTTGATGGGAAGAAACTGGTGGATGTTGTTCAAGCGGCCTTGATAACAACATGATGGTGGATGATCTGAAGGCCAAGTTGATTGCTGAAAATCCCGGCCATGAAGTTACCTTTAAGGTTCTGTGATGGGAGGGATACTCAATGAATGTGAAACTGACCAAGCGAAAGGCATGGGAGCTGATCAGCCGGATTCAACCCCGGTTGAACATCAAGCAGGAAGCCACCCCGTCTGATGTGGCAATCTTCAAGGCTTCCACCGGCCTGAAGGCTGGAAATCAGATGTGAAAATGACTGGTTCAACCACAATGGCCGGATCAAGCTGACCATTGGCAATGTGGATGGCGGAACCCCTATTATCCGCTATTACTACCCCGACACCCTGAACCGGGATTATGTGGCGGAACAGGCCGAAAAGGAAGCTGAAGCCAAGCAAGCCCGTAAAGAATGGGTTTGGGCTATGGGTAAGGAAATGGCCCATAGACTGGTGGATCAGTATTGGGGAGGTCAAACCAATGAGGATTGATCTGAACCTAAATCCTGTTGTGGGCGGAAAAGTCCGGGTAATGTGTAAATCTTACCGGCAAGCCACAAAAAAGAAAGCCAAGTTGGAAAGAGCATATCCAGATTCTTGTTACCTAATTGGACAAGATACGATGGGATATTTCATCTTGCGAACTAAATGAATAGGAGGTTATAAGTGTGAACACCTTTGCAGAGCGTTTGAAGTACGCAATGGAACAGGCTGATTTGAAGCAATCGGCCCTTTCCGAACAGGCCGGGATTTCCAAGGCCGCAATCAGTCAGTATCTTTCCGGGAAGAACACCCCCAACCAAGAGCGGATCAAGGCGCTGGCCGATGTTACCGGCGTGACCTTTGATTTCCTGATGGGATATGGAGCCGCCCCGGTTACTGATGCCCCGCCCCCGGTGAAGAAAATCAGCGTGAAGGAAGCGGCCCGGTGTATGGGCAAATCTGATCAGTTTGTGCGGATCGGCCTTCAGCGTGGGCTTCTGCCTTCGGCAATGCCGTTCCGGCACCGGGAACAACTGGAATTACTACATTAACCCCGCCAAGTTCAGGGAGTATGTGGGCGCTGAAGCCTTCAACACCTTCTTTGGCCTGACTGCCTGACAGATTGGGGGGGGGGAATGAGTGAAACCAGCGAAAAACGAGGTGGGCGGCGGTGTGCGGTTGCCTAAATCGTTCTATGAACGCCCCCTTACCCCGAAAGAAGCCCAATTTGCCACGGACAACATCAATATTGTTTGGTGGTATTTAGACCAACAGGGCCTTGACCGGGCGGAATGGTTTGATGTGGTGATCTTCCGGTATCTGATCAGCGTGAAGCGGTGGTTCGCCCTTCCTGATTTGCAAAAAGTGAAGTTTGTCACTGTGGCCTGTAATGCTATGCGGTCAGCCATTGGGAATGCACGGCGCAAGAGCGCCAAAGAACCCCAAACTGTTAGCCTGTATGAGCTATCCCCGGAACTGAAGATCTGTTGTATATCGACACGATAGCGGCCCCGGAAATTTTGTAAGAAGGTGAAGTAATGGAAATTAAATATAATGTTCAGGCCCCGCCCAAGAAAGCCTTCAACGGTGGAGCCAAGAGCGAGGAAGTCAAAGCCATTGAAGATTTCCTGACCAGCGGGAACGCAAAGAATATGTGCTTTGAGTATGGCACCGAGAAAGAAGCTAAAACCAAACTTTCCACGGTTTCTTCCCATAAGCGCAAGTGGAATGAGAAGAACCCCAAGAAGTATGACGCTTACCGGGTGGGCAACTGCATTTACATTGTCCGCCTGACTGGAAAGAAAGGATGATAAAGATGTTGCAAATCGGAATGACCGTGAAGGTGCTTCCTGATGCGGAGTACGGCGGCAAATATACCGGGTGTGTTGGTGTAGTGAAGAACTACTATTCCAGCAAGAAAAAGGCCGGTGTGGAGTTGGAAAAGGTTCAGAATGACGCAAGTTCCAAGGGCCTGTTTTGGTTTTCGGAAGATAAGCTGGCACCGGCCAATGATTTCTTGGGAAGCGTTTCAAAAATAATGAATGCTATGAATTGTCGGTGCAGTTTCCCCCTTCACCATACCGGCGTTCCCCCTGTGAAGAAGGTGATCTTCAGTGGCCCCAAAACTATTGTGCTGTGGGCAGATGGCACCAAAACCATTGTTTCCTGTGGCGCTGGTGATACATACGACTACTACGCCG